>Ga0154766_122_pt5 | contig 12137 bp, 10 predicted proteins | sample Rifle2008BG16ft_FD_105774 | JGI IMG/M metagenome (GOLD analysis project Ga0154766, IMG submission 105774) | Deltaproteobacteria bacterium RBG_16_44_11
ATGGCGACCTTCTCCGTTGGACTCAATTTGGCGACCACCCAGGCATGGTTGCTTTCCCTCGCAAGTTGCCGGTAGTTCCAGGCGGTGATGTTTTCCTTGATATTCCCGCCCATAATCTTCGCCTCGATGCCGTTCGTAACCAGCTGGTTCCAAACGCTGATGGCCATATCCAGGCAGACGAAGTCCCCCTCCAGAGTATAGGAGTGGCTCTTGTGAAACTCGGCGGCAATTTGTGCCACAATCTGCATTTTATCCGGGACTTGTGGTGCTGGTGGAGCGGCTTGGGGTGCGGGGACAGTGATTGCTTGGGCAGGGGGAGAACTGGAGCTGGGTGACATCATTACCGGAGCGACGGTCGTCGCCACCGGCGGTTTTTTGTCAGCCGGAGCAAGGAAATAGATGGCGGTAAAAGCGGCCACGATTCCCAGAAGAATAAAAACAGGTATAAGGTATCTACCGACGGAGGCGGATGGTCTACTTTCCTGGTGTTCGGCCAGGGGGGACGGGATCTTTTTCCCGCAGACAGGACACTTGAAATGTCCGTTTTTCAGCGTATGCACAAGATTATCTAAGTCATACTCCATATGGCAATGTGGACACTCGATATTCATGCCGCTTTCCTTGTCTCTAATGCCCCTTATCCCTGGCGAACCACCCTTGCAGAAGCATACTGCTCTATCACTTTCATAAAGTTATCTCTTCCAAGAAAATAAAGGGGACGTGGGTTCGTTGAAAAACCCCATGTTTTGGGGCTGTTCAAAAATGTTCAGATGCAAGGCGCGCAAAAAACCGAACCGCGAGGCGTATATGGATATACGTTGAGCGGTGCGGTTTGCAGCGCAACACAGCAGAAGAGCGTTTTTCAACAGCCCCACGTCCCCAATTATTTTCCCCACATCGTGACTTAGTATTTAATCGCTGAAGCAACCTTTAAATTAGGCAGGAAAAACCCTGCGATAATAACTGTGCTGATGATCACCGCCCAAATAATGTACTTCAGCATTCTCTGTGAATTCCATTCTGTCTTTAGTTTTACGTTCGAAAGAATAAACCCAAGAACAACAAACACAACAATGAGAATAACGCCATGTGTTGTCCAGTGATGTCCCAATGCTGATTTCATAGCACTCATAACATTGGTACTTATCTCTTTGAAGAGCAGAATAATCGCATTTAACAAGATTGTTACGACAAGTGAAAGACCAAAGCCGACAAAGTATTTATCACTATTTGTTTTGTTCTTTATGTTTATTTTTTTCTTAATATTTGTTTTTTTCATAGCACTTACCTCCCCAATCCTATGGTTACACCTCTGCTGATAATTCCCCCGGCACCATCCATGAAAAGACCGATTAAGATAATCAGCGCACAAATTACTAAAATCAGATTTTTATTCTTTTTGTTGGTAAGGGGTATGTTTCTATAAACAGCTATCGGCAGATAAATGCTAAGAAGTAACATCGCGAAAAAGAGATGTTCCTTAACCTCCATGAAATAATTGTGCGCCCACGGCCATGTACCGGCTTTTATTATGTCCCGGTCAGCCCCATAATATACAACATACCAGTAACCTCCTATGAGAAAGGCAAGCACCATCAACACGGCAACGGCCAAGCTTAATATTTTTATTCTTTTAAAATTCTTCTCGCTGGCATTCAAGACATCCATGAACAAGGCAACAGTGAAGAGGATGCCTAAGATGCCGAACATCACATGCGACATCATGATTCCCTGATTTAACATTTTTTCTCTCCTTTCATGAATACTTAATAATGGCTTCATTTTGATGAAGCTTTGCGCTTGCGATTAATCTTTTTTGCTGGTTATTTTGCGTTTTAAAATATTGATTATCTTGAGATCGAGTACCTTTAAAGATAAACTTTAGATGGCCTCTCAATTTACACCCCCTTAACTTTTAATGATAACATTATTAATTGCAGGGACATTATATGTAGCTAATTAAATATTTTAAAAAATTTCATTGCGTATCTAATTTTATTTGTATGATATCTATTTGTCAAGACTATTAAGCAGGTAATCTTTATGCCTTGAATGATTAATTACATAGGTTATTCTTTTCGGTCAAATTAGACCGGACGTCATCCCTAACCCGATCATTATCAGCATGATCCCCACTATGAGCTGGATCGCACCAAGTGTGATTGTCTTGAGCAAACGCTTCCCCATGAATGCTCCGAGGAAAGCCGCCAGGGTCGCCGCCAGTACCAGCGCCCAGGTGCCGGTTAAATCTTCAACTTGGGAAGTGTAAAAGCTTAAACCGTAGACGAGCATGCGGGCGACATCGACAATCACGGCTGAGACTGTGCCGGTTCCAATGAACGCTTCTTTTTCCATGCCTGTCTTAATTAAAAATGCTGACCGTAACGCACCCTGGTTGCCTGAAAGACCCCCGAAGAATCCTGATAGAAGCCCGCCCAGTGGCAGGTACTTGCGGTCGAAGGACAACCGGCGGAAGCGCGGCAATAGTTCGAAGAGTGCAAACCCGATGATCAGAATACCAATTACAAGTTTGATAACAGTGATGTCGTATTCCCGGCCGAAGAGTTGATAAGTATATAACGGCGTCAAGTGAGCAAACAAGTTCAGGAGCGCTGCCCCTATGAACGCCGCAATTGCGCCCGGGATGGCGAAGCGTATCACAACACCCCAATCGGCTTTCCTGCCTACCAGAAAAACCTTGAAAATATTGTTGGCCAAGTGCACGACTGCTGTCGCGGCAATTGCTACCGGCACGGAGAAAAATAGGGCAAAGGCCGGCATGAGCACGGTACCCAAGCCGAAACCGGAGAACAATGTCAGTGCCGACACCAGCATGGCCACCAGGCAAACAACAATATATTCCATTTTTACCTCACAATCAGGATTGATCGCTTACTACGCTCATCAACCCGCGTACCTTATACATAGCGTACTGAGTTGAACTATAAGAAACTCGGTTTTGTATGTCAATTAAATATTGACCGCAAAATATGAGGTATGATGTCGATGGGAGAAAATTTGTTGACATAAAAAATCAATCGCATTATATACACCCCGCCCGAAAACTGAACGGGCCAAGCATTCCTTGCTGGGGAATCGTTCAATGGTAGGACAACGGACTCTGACTCCGTTTATTAAGGTTCGAATCCTTATTCCCCAGCCAATTTTAATCCATCTCTGCTGAGACGACATTTGGATACCCCCGACATTCGCCGGGCTTTGGGCAAGAGTAAAACTCGACGCATGTATGGGAAAGCCGAGAACCAATTTTAATTATACTGGATTCCCGCTTTCGCGGGAATGACATATCCTAAGCGCAACGCCGCAGACGCGTGCCCTTCAGGATATGGGCGTTTTTTAATAGTCTCCGGCTATCTTAGCCCATGAATCCCGTAGCGGTACGATGCGATTGAATACAGGTTTGCCGGCTACAGTATCCTTTGTATCAACACAAAAATATCCCAACCTTTCAAACTGATAATGGCTTCCCGGCGCTGCATCTTTCAGCCTTTGCTCGGCATAGCAGGTTGTCAGGGTTTCCAGAGAATTCGGATTCAGATATTTTGTAAAGTCATCCCCTTCCCTTCCCGGATCCTGAACGCTAAATAACCGGTCGTACAAGCGCACCTGCGCAGGTATGCAATGTTCGGCTGAAACCCAGTGAATAACTCCCTGAATCTTCCGTCCGTCTGCCGGCGGTCCATTGCGCGTTGCCGGATCATAGGTGCAGTGCAGTTCAATTGCCTCACCGGTTTTTTCGTCTTTCACCATGTTTTCAAATTTTATGACATAAGCATTCCGAAGGCGGACTTCCCTTCCCGGACCGAGGCGATGATACTTTTTGGGCGGATTTTCCATGAAATCGTCACGCTCGATATAGATCACTCTGGAAAAGGGAACCTGTCTCGTTCCCATATCGGAATTTTGCGGATGGTTGGCGCTTTCGATTTGTTCCACCTTGTTTTCCGGATAATTGTCGATCACAACCTTGAGAGGACGCAAAACGCACATTACCCTAGGTGCATTTTCGTTTAAATCTTCACGGACGCAATGCTCCAGCAGGGATACATCAATCAGGTTGTCGTTTTTGGCCACACCGATTTCAGCGCAGAACTTTCGTATAGCTTCAGGCGTGTAACCCCGGCGCCGCATTCCCGTCACGGTAGGCATACGCGGATCATCCCAGCCCTGCACCAAGCCTTTTTCCACCAATTCTATGAGCCGCCGTTTGCTGAGAATTGTATAACTCAAACTGAGACGGGCGAATTCGATTTGTTGCGGACGGTGGGTGGGAATCAGTCTCTCCACGATCCAATCGTACAGGGGACGGTTGTTTTCGAACTCCAGGGTACAGATGGAATGGGTGATTCCTTCCAGGGCATCGGAGAGGCAATGGGCAAAATCGTACATCGGATAAATTACCCATTTTTCCGCCGTCCGGTAGTGAGGTTCCCGTTTGATGCGGTAGAGAACGGGATCCCGCAGGACAATGTTGGGAGAGGCCATGTCGATTTTGGCGCGCAGAGTATGGGCGCCGTCCGCAAATTCGCCTTTCCGCATGCGGGAAAACAAATCCAGGTTCTCCTCCACGGAACGGTTGCGATAGGGACTTTCCTTGCCTGGTTCGGTGAACGTTCCCCGTTGCTCCCGCACTTCATCGGCGCTCAAACTGCAGACATAGGCGTTGCCTTTTTTGATGAGTTCTACGGCGAATTGATAAAGTTTCTCAAAATAGTCGGAGGCATAAAACAGACGATCCCCCCAGTCAAACCCCAGCCAGCGGACATCGCGGATGATCGATTCCACGTATTCCATGGACTCGCCTAGCGGGTCGGTATCATCCAAGCGTAGATTACATGTTCCTTTATATTGCGCGGCAATACCAAAATTGAGGCAAACCGATTTGGCATGCCCGATATGGATATAGCCGTTGGGCTCCGGCGGAAAACGGGTAGCAACACGCCCTTCGTGTTTGCCTGTCCGTAGGTCATCATCTATAATATCCCGGATAAAATCGGTTGGGTTTGAGGTTGTCGGTTGCGACATAGATTAAAATTCCTTCAGCCTTTAAAAATACGGGTTGAAACCTATAATATTAATGGGAATATATCAAGGGCATAACTTGATGCAATCCTTACATCATTGCTTCAGCCAACCCACCGAGTGTTTCCAGAGCCTGTTCTACCCGCTCCGACCAAAAGGCGGCATTGAGGCGGATACAGTTGTTGTATTTATCACCGGTGATTGAAAAAATTATACCGGGGGCAATACTTATTCCATTTTGCAAAGCTCCCTCATATAATTTGAGGGAGTCGACCCCTTCCGGCATTTCCACCCAAAGAATAAAACCTCCTTCAGGATGTGTGACTCGCGTGCCTTGAGGAAAATAGCGGCCAACGGCATTTCTAACGTAAGCTATTTGCCGGGCGAAAGTACGGCGAAGCTTACGCAGGTGTTGGTCATAGCCGCCGTTGGTTATAAACTCGGCAATGGCGAGTTGCGTTGGCGATGCTGTGGCAACGTTGAATACAGATTTTAATTGCTCGACTCTCTGCCGGAATTTTCCGGGAACAATCCAACCCACACGGTAACCGGGCGCCAGAGTCTTGGAAAAAGAAGAACAGTAAAGCACTAATCCTTTTTCATCATAAGCCTTGGCCGCACTCGGGCGGTTAGCACCAAAAGCCAGATCACCGTAAACATCATCCTCGATGAGAGGGATATTGTGCTTTGCCAGCAGAGCAACTAATTCCCGTTTTTTCTCGTCTGTCATTAGGCTGCCCAGAGGATTGTTGAAGTTGGAGATGATGATACAGGCATGGACAGGATTGTGTTTAATAGCGTAGCGGAGGACTTCGAGGCTAAGACCGTCTTCCGGCGTGGAAGGAATCTCCAGAACCTTCAGCCCCATCCACTGGATCGAATGAAGAAAGGTATAGTAAACCGGGGATCCGATGGCTACGGTATCTCCGGGGCGGCATGTGGCTTGAAGCGCCAACGTAATCGCTTCTATGCAGCCGGAGGTAATCATAATATCCTCAGGCGCCAGATTACATCCGTAATTGAGCGAACGTTTGGCAATCTGTGTGCGCAGTTTTTTGATGCCCGGCGCCGCGGTATAAGAAACGCTCTGAATGCGAAAGCGCCGTGATTCCGTGGCCAGCATTCTGTTTAGTTTATCTATCGGAAGCAGATCAGGATTTGGCGATCCTCCGCCCAGCGGAACCAGAGAGACGTTATATAAGTTACGCATCACCTGCAAAGGAACGTCAGCAAATGTTACGCAATTAGGTGCAATGTCCTCTATAACCTTTTTTTTCTCCCGTTTGGTCGCTGGCTCCAGGCGTCGATAAGAAACATAATATCCAGACTGAGGTCGCGCTTCAATCAGACCCACATTTTCCAGGTTCGAGTAGGCTTCCATCACTGTGTTGATGCTTACGTGCATCTGCCGGCTCAGATTCCTGATCGATGGGATTCTCTCTCCCACCCGATAAGTCCCTTTTTCGATCATACTGCGGATCTTGAATCCAACTTCTTCATAAAGCAGGTTTTGTCGTGTTTGTGTTTGTGCGTTTGTTTTCATGATGGTTCTATTCTACTGCAGCTTGCTGTTTGAGACAAGTACAGTTTTCTCATTATTTGATGGGTACAGTTATATTTAACAGATAACTGCTACCATGACAAACCTGAAGCCCTGTGCCTTTTCTTTTCTGCCGCCTATGTTTTAATAGCCGCAAAGATTAATCTTAAACATATTAAAAGGAGATTGAATCATGAACAGAGTGGAAAAAACAGTGGATTTGCATAGAAACGGTGGACTTTCTTGTTCCCAGGCTATTGTGACCGCATATGGTGAATCATATGGTATGGATCCAGAGATGACAAAAATGCTGGGGCGTCCTTGGGCGGGAGGTATTGGCCATCAAGCCCTGACCTGCGGATATCTTACCGGTGCTGCTCTTGTCCTGGCTCTAGCGTTGAATAATAAGGATGAGGGCAAGTCCCGAAGAGACCTGGACAAAGCAATCCGGATTTTGTTTAGTCGCTTTAAAGAACGGCACGGAGGAGCCACGATGTGCAAGGAGCTTTTGGGTGCAGATCTGACCACTGAAGAAGGATTAAAGAAGATCCTGGAAGAAAAGCTCGTAGCCAAATATTGCCATAGCGAGGATGGGATAGGTCGGGATGTGGCCGGGATATTGGAGGAGCTGATCTGATTCCAGATACGGAAAGATAAATTTTAATAAACAACATATCAAAGAAAGAGGAGGTATTTCTATGTTAGACAAAGCATATATCGAAAAAATTGAGAAAATTTATAAAGACTTTATGTATGTCCATGAATCCTTTACGGCTAGGGATTCAAAGCCTTATGAATCTTTTTTAAAATTCAGCAATGATGCCATGAAGGAAGGAAGCATACCTAAAATGTACAAAGAGTTGATTGCATTGGGAATAGCGTCTTTCCACAATTGCGAGCCCTGTATGGCGTGGCATGTGAAAGAAGCCTTAAACAACGGCGCTACCGATAAGCAGGTAGTAGAGGCGATAGAAGTAGCATCGGAGATGGGCGGCGGTCCTGTTGTCGCACGAAGCAGTTTCGTATTCAAGGTTCTCGAGTATTTAAAGGATAAGAAAAAATGAATCGTCTGCTTTTTTCGAAATGTATTTTGCATTTTCATATCACGACTGAACGTAACGTATATGATTGTATGCTTATAGTGTTTTAAATATTAGAAATATTAGGGACAGAGCCCTGTTTTTTCAGCTCTCCCTGAATACTCGGGATTGAAATTTGCCATAATCGCCTGACGCGTTTTGTCGATAAGCTCTTGAACGGTGTCGGTGGTATCGATTTGCCGAACCAACGGAAAAGGGGCAGGATCTATTCCTACCCCCTTACCGCCGCCAGCCTTTCGGCCAGTCACTTATACTTGTGATTACTATTACCGGCAATTGTGTCCCTTGTGTCCCTGTCCATCCCACTTTTCATCGCACCGGCCTTCGATGTAGTCATCAAGCTGAACTGATATCGATTCGGAGAATGAGCCCGCTTGATTGATGATTGCCCAGTTGGGCACGTTTATCCCATGCATCGTGCCACAGTCGCCGCGCGGGGTTTCCACAATGGAAATAGTCGCATCCGCAGGAGTGGCCCCAGCGAGGTAGAGGTCAACGGCGCTGAGAAAAGTTGTATTTAATAACGCAGGGAAATCAGTGATCGGCCTGGTTAAGTTCGTAATGTGGTCCGAAACTAAATCGTAAACAAAATACGCAACGGTGTAGTGGGTTAAAGAGGCGTTGGTCGCCGTAACGATGTTGATTCCGTTAATGGCGAGGATGTCGTTGAAGCCGTCACTCTGACTACCAAACCACTCCCGGTTCCTCGTAATAACCAGGTTGGTCTGATCCGGGTTTCTGGTCATGAGGGCTCCCAGCCCCCCGCCGACGGGCGAGGTGTTGAGGCGGATAAAATAGTCGCTCCGTATCCGGGGCTCGATGTAGAAGTGGTGGTTTCCGCCGGGACGGGCGATGTTAAGCTCATAGTAGTCGCCGGCCTTGGCCCTGAACGGTCCCCAGTTTCCGGTCGCATCTATCGAGTAAATTGCTTCCGGTCTCCAATGTTTTCTGGCGCCGGTTTCGCCGTTGAGTTCATAGATCTCCACCGTAGCACCGGCCACGCCCGCATTTTGCGGAAAATAGACCGCCCTGCCGGCAAGGTTGATGCGGCCGTCGCGATCAGGCAGGACAGCAGTGCTTTTCGGAGCCTTGCCAACAAAGAACTTGTAGATCAGGGCAAACGACTCGGGAGAGGTCGCTGCCTCGTTATGAGACTGTTTGGGGAGAATATAGTTATCCGCCCCCACGATCGTACCGGTGGGGAACAAACCGAATTCGCTCCAGAGGGCCAGGGTAGGCACCCCTCCCGGAAGAGCGGCGGCGGGAAAGCCATCGAGGTTTACATAGTGGGCAACCTTGGCCGCATGCGTGGGGTCAGCCAGGTACATCTGCGACACTCTGGTGCCCAGAGAATGCCCCAAAAGCTCGACCTTCTCAGCCCCGGTCTCCGCCAGAACGGCGTCGATACGTGCATCAAGGGCAGCCAAAACGGCTGGAGCAGTGGTACCAAAATTGGGAGAATCGTATTCAAACACATTGAGGTATTCCTGGGGGTAGCCGTTGCTGGCAAAACGCATAGCCTGCCACTCAAATTGTTGTGCAGAACCCGTGTAGCCATGAACAAAAATCATGGGTCGAATATTTGAGAAGTGCTTTTGATGATCGGCACTGGCTGGTGTGGATAAAAAGCCAAACCCGATCAACATGAGAGCCAACAATGTAATAATTGAAAAGTAACTAAATTTTTTCATTGTCTTCCTCCTTAGTTTTTAGAATAGTAAATTTACGTTCTTGATTTACTGAATTGCCTCGAGCCAAGATTCTTAGCGCCCCCGACAGAGCTCGCTTATCCTGCCGGGGGCAACTATGGGTCTCTTCATGGGGAGATCGCTCCTTTGTGGAATTTCCTCATGAATATAAAGTGTTCTCCTGTATGATTTCATAAAGATAATTTCTCTAGTAATCATTTCTCATCATCGTTCGAGATAATTTGGATCCCAATGTTAGATTCTGTCCTATTTTGGTAATGTTCCTCTTCATCTTCCGCTGAAACGAGTTAGATCGGAAATCCAATGAAAATCATCTCTGAAAAACATATTGAAAGCGTGAAATTAAATTCGTTAGAGTTTCTTATTCGGCGATCCCCACGCCTATATGGGGTCAGCCCTTCCCCACATACTCGGGATTGAAATTCGCGATGATCGCCTGACGCGTTTTGTCGATAAGCTCTAGAGCGGTAGCGTTGGTATAGCCGCTGGTATCGATAGGGTCCCCGATTACGATCTGGATTTTTCCCGGCTTCACGACAAGGCTTCCCTTGGGTAGGATGCGCCGGCTTCCATTGACGGTAACCGGCAGGATGGGGATTTTATGGGCTATAGCTACCATGAATCCTCCCTTTTTGAATTCGTGAATCTTCCCGTCGGGCGATCTGGTCCCTTCGGCAAATACCATTACGCTTGCACCCTTCGGCAGTCGATCTATGCCCTTGTTAATGCTCTCGATTGCCCTGGTGGTATTGGAGCGGTCGATAAAGATGTTGCGTGAGGCATACAACGCGTAGCCGAAAATCGGGATTTTGAGAACTTCCTTTTTGATGAACCAGCGGTATTGAATGCCCAGCGTGGTAACTATCGAGATGATATCGAAAAGCGACTGGTGGTTGGAAATAATGATATACGATGTCCGGGGCTGAATCTTTTCTTTGTTCTTTATTTCCGTTCGGACAAAAGAAATGCCAAGCATGGTGTATGCCCAGAGCTTGGAAATGGAAAAGGCGAGATTGCCGGTACGGCTCAGCAAGCCCGTAATCATGACGGGGATACCCAAGGTAATGGTTGCAATTGCCGCCCACATAGCAAGCCACGTAACACAAATTATTTTAAATAGAGATTTCATAATTTTTTTAGCGGAAAACCGGCGGCAGGAGCTGAAGATAATCCTTGCCGGTTACGGCACCGGCGCAGATAAAAGCGGAGTGCACTGCCCCCTCGATGCCGCCTTCATTGATGCGCTTTCCGTAGGTATCACCGGCAAAATACAATCCCTCGATAGTAGGACATTGGACATCCACCCATTCATCCTCCGGATGTCTCCAGAGAATACAGGTATCCCCCACAGTAAAAAGCATCCAGTCAAGCGATTTTCGCCAACCTCTAAAGGCGGTATCTACAAACTTCAACATCCGGTCAATCACTATGTTCACTTTTTTCTTATCATGGGCTTCGTCAGACAGGATACTGCTGGCCATACCCATCAGATGTTTACCTTCCGGCGCGCTGGTCGGCGCGATAGCCGACATAGCAATAATGTCCAGCGGCACATTGCCCCGGAAAAGCCCTTCGCTCTCGGGAATCAACATGGAAGTATGATAGAAAGACCTGGGATCAACCTTAAGTTCGCAAAATTCATGCAGAGGTTTGGTCATGCCGATCTGGGCGGCAACCATGGAAGTATGAATTATTTTTTTAGTTAAGCGGACAAAATCGGCCGGCAGTAAATTCTCCGGGATGAGTTTCAATAAGACCTTTGGCGGAACAGTGCAGATTACCGTGGGGGCTTTTATTTCCATTGTCTTGCCTTGGATTTCGGCTGCCACACCAATCGCCTTGCCGTTCTGAATGATAACTTCTTTAACCGCGGCATTGGTAACGACATCTCCTCCGGTATCTTTGACTGCGGTAGCAAAACCCTCAGTAATGAAACGATGTCCGGGCGAACCGGCGAAAGCCCAGGAGCCATTGGTTATGTGCACACCCGTCTCCTGAACCTGCAAAAATACTTTCAGATTCTCTCCGGCAGAATTTAGTGCCGGGTCATTAATGATCGTCTGGAAAGTCCCCATGGCATAATGGAATTCCTGCGCCAGTTCATTTTTGGTTATTCCTTCCACCCAATCTTTCAAGGTGACATGATCGAATTTTTCCGCATCCGCAATTGTGCGCAACTGAAGTTTGCGTTTATGAACTTTCACCATCTCCGCGTAATCTTCATCGCTCATCCAGCCGTATTTATTTCTCCGGCCGAGGATGAAAGGCTTCCAATCATGGTCATACCAGACAAAACCTTCATTGGGATAAAAAATCGAAGCCTTGTTAAAAAGTGCCAGGGCCTGGCTCACACGCCCCCGGTTGGTAAACCAGGCGCCCCGGCCGCCCGCTTCCAGGACATATCCATCAAGCATTTTCTTTTTTATCATAGTGGAAAGAGCTGGCTCCGTCCGATCGCTAACCCAGGAATGGGCGGATTGCGCCAGCGTCTTACGAAACTGGTCGGCGTCTGTAATACCTTCCCCGCGAAATGATGTCGCCCGCCCCCCAATCTGCGATGAAGCCTCGAGGATGAGAACCTTCTTATGATCCATGTTTGATAATAGAGCCCCACAAGCTGATCCGGCTATCCCGCAACCGATAACAATAACATCGTAGCTATTTGAAATTGTTGAAGTCATCGTTCCTCCGATTTTTTTGTCCGGCTTTTTAGCGCAATATCATTGGCCTATTTTTTGATAAGAC
>Ga0154766_142_pt2 | contig 11350 bp, 10 predicted proteins | sample Rifle2008BG16ft_FD_105774 | JGI IMG/M metagenome (GOLD analysis project Ga0154766, IMG submission 105774) | Deltaproteobacteria bacterium RBG_16_44_11
GCCGTGGCGCGCCAGCATCTAGCCGATCCCGATTTCCTGAAAAATGCCATCGCCGGACATCCTGAAGATACTTTTGAATGTCTGGCCTGCAACCAAGGATGTATCGAACGCCTTTCGCTGGAGCAACTGCCGATTCGCTGCGCCATTAACCCACAAACCGGTCAGGAACTTCTCTATCCGGAAAAACCCGCGAAAGTCAGCCGTAAAGTATGGGTTGTAGGCGGCGGTCCGGGCGGCTTAACTGCCGCGTCTGAAGCGGCGCGTTTGGGACATCATGTCACGTTGTTCGAACAGAAAAAGCAAACAGGCGGAAACGTCCTCTATGCGGCAAAAGCACCTCACAAAGAGGTTTACGCCAAATACATCAAAACGCTTACGGCAAAGTGCGCAAGACTTGGCGTGGAAATTAAAACCGGCACCGAAGTAACAGAGAGCATGATCGAAAAAGGAAAGCCCGAAGTCGTCATTCTGGCTACCGGCGCGGACAAATCCACCTGTCCGGCTGAAGGCATTAACTCCTCCGTCGTTTGCGACGCCTGGCAGATTTTAGATGGAGAAGTAGCTCCCAGGGATCAGGTTGTGGTCATCGGCGGCGGTCTTGTCGGCATGGAAACGGCGGATTTCCTCCGCGAAAAGGGCATCAAGGACATTACCTTAGTGGAAATGCTGGGCAGTTCCCCTGTTTTGCCGCAGGCTGCTCATGGTTATATGCTCCATAAACGCCTTCGGGCCGCGGGAATTAATCTTCTTTTCGATACGACAGTGAAGTTAATTAAAGAAGGCTCGGTCACTGTAACTACGGGCGGTAAAGACAAAAATATCGAACCTGTAAACCAGGTTATCGTAGCCGTCGGTGTAACCCCCAGAAATGAACTAAAAGAAATGCTGGCGAAGAAAGGTATCCGTCACTTTATTGTCGGCGATGCTTCCGCGCCACGCCGGATTATTGAGGCGACGACAGAAGGCGCTAAAGCCGCTTGGGAAATTTGATTATGACGATGAACACATACAAAATCACAGTTGGGCGGGGGACTTTCAATGTTCGGGATCGTGGAAACAAGGATGGTTTTCCCGTCGTTATGCTGCACGGCTGGCCAGAGAGTTCTTATTGCTGGGAAGCCGTTGCGGATTTTTTGAATCCATCGCTGCGCGTCATTGCCCCTGATTTGCGTGGACTTGGCGATAGCGAACGCACGGTGGATATCAACGCTTATCAAAAAGCGGAACTCGCCAAAGACATTGTCGAAGTGCTGGACGCCCTGCAAGTTGATACCTTTTTTCTTGTCGGCCATGACTGGGGTGGTATTGTCGCACAGGAGGTGGCTCTTCTTGTCCCGCAGCGGGTAAAGAAATTTGTCATTATGAATATCCCCGTCATTACCAATGTCCAGGGGTCGCTCGAAGCAATGAAGGTAACACAGAGCCGGGGCTCTTTTTTTCTCTGGTATCAATATTTTCAGCAGCAGCCGAGGCTTCCGGAAGCCATGATCAAAGGAAACGAAGATGTCTGGGTTCGCCATTTCTTCGGCAAAGAGGGCAGGAAAGGGATTATTTCCCCCGAAGCCATTGCCGAATATGTCCGCTGCTACAGCATTGAAAACACACCCGCCACTGCCGCATCTTATTACCGCACTATGCGCTTGGACACCGCCCGCTGGACGACACTGGGCGGCCGGAAGTTCTCCATGCCGACGCTCTACATTTATGGCAACGAAGATACTGTGATCATACCGGAAAATTTAAATCATATTGAAGATTGTTTTGATTCAATTAAAATTGAACATATCAAGGCCGGGCATTTTGTTCAGGAAGAGAAACCCAAAGAGGTTGCCGCCCTGATGAATGAATTTTTTTAAATAGACTAAAGGATAAATGCAAGGAGCTAACCATGGATTTACGTGAACGCTATATTGAAACCAACGGCATTAAACTGCACGTCATGGAATCAGGCCCCAAAGACGGCCCGATGATTCTGTTTCTACATGGTTTTCCGGAATTCTGGTATGCCTGGCGAAAACAATTACCCTACTTTGCCAGCAAAGGCTATCTTGTCGTCGCGCCGGATCAGCGCGGCTACAACTTGAGCGATAAGCCTGAAGGCATCTCCGCCTATAAGATTGACGAGCTGGCCAAAGACATCATCGGTCTTCTCGACGCCTACGGCCGCAAACAAATTTTTTTGGTAGGGCACGATTGGGGTGCTTCTGTTTCCTGGTGGGTAACGCTCAAATATCCCGAACGAATCCAAAAACTTGTAATTCTCAATGTGCCCCATCCCAAAGTCATGGCAAAAAATGTTTTTACTAACGTAGAGCAGATGAAAAAAAGCTGGTACATTTTTTATTTTCAGCTCCCCGGCGCGGTGGATAAACTCGCCGCCTCTACCAACTATGAATGGGCACTGAATATGATCACGTCTTCGGCAAATCCCGGCGCTTTCACGCCTGCCGAACTCGAAGAGTACCGTAAAGCCTTTGCCCAGCCCGGCGCTTTTACGGCAATGGTCAACTGGTATCGCGCGATGATTCAGACAAAGCAGGAACCGCCGAAGAGCTTTGACGTGACCGTGCCCATGATTTTGATGTGGGGTGAAAACGATGTCGCGATGCTCACCGAAATGGCTGACAAAAGCATGGCCTACTGCAAACAGGGAAAACTGATTAAATTTCCCAAAGTCAGCCACTGGATTCAGCACGAAGCGGCAGACCAGGTTAATGCGCTGATAGAAGAGTTTTTTACTCAGGCAAAATAATTCTTGACGTTTGCCTTTTTTTACAAGAAATAATCAAAGGGCAAGAAAATTTGAAGGAGCACAAAATCATGCTCAGCCGCGCCGCCGCTGTTTTAGTTATCATTGATATCCAGGGTAATCTCGCCCAGGCTATGTTCGATAAGAAAAACCTTTTTGCCAACACTGTAAAATTAATACGAGGATTTAAAGTATTTAACCTGCCGATTATCGTCACCGAACAAACACCGCAAAAGCTGGGTCAGACAATACCGCAGATAGCCGCGGAGCTTGATGACATTAAACCGATAGCCAAGGAAACTTTCAGTTGTTGGGCAGATGTCCATTTCCGCGAGCAGCTCGAAGCGTTAAGCCGCAGGCATGTAGTTCTTTTAGGCATTGAAAGTCATGTTTGCGTTTATCAAACTGCCCTTGATCTTATCCAAAACGGATACAATGTTCATCCGGTAGCCGATGCCGTATCTTCGCGCACGCCCGAAAACCGCGAAATAGGTCTCGCCGCCATGAAAAGCGCCGGCGCTTCTCTGGCCAGTACCGAGATGGTTCTTTTTGAATTGTTACGCACCGCCGCCGATCCCACATCTAAATATATATTCAAAATCGTGAAATAAACTATGTAAGTTTAAACTTAAATTTGCAATGGGTGTCCACAATTACAAGTCTTTCTTCCTATACTAAACAATCCGCGGAATGCGGAGTTCGGCAAAAGTACTCTCTTCCAAGTCATACAAGACCGAGTTTCTTATCGTTCAACCATAAACAAGCAATGTCTTATCAACTTAATCTCTCTTTTTTTGGAGAAGGTACATGATTACGCAGCAGTTCGGCAAACTGGTCAGGCGCAATGGGTTTACTGAAGTAAAAACCCTGCATCTCATCACAGGAATGGTCCTTTAAGAAGTTCATTTGTTCTACAGTTTCTACACCTTCGGCCACAACGGTAAGACTTAGAGTCTTGCCCATGGCAATGATTGCCTCGGTGATCGCTTTATCCTCAGCATCTTGCGGGATGTTACGAACGAAGGACCTGTCCACCTTTAACGTGTCGATAGGGAAGTGTTTAAGCTGGCCGAGAGATGAGTATCCTGTACCGAAATCGTCAATGGCCAGACGTACACCCAGCTCTTTGATTTTGGCTAACACAGCGATCATGCGCGTGGGGTTATGCATCACCATACTTTCCGTAATTTCCAACTCCAGCAGATTTGGCGCCATGCCGCAGTCATTCAGGGCTTTTTTGATATCTTCTATTAAGAATTCATCCATAAGTTGGCGCAGCGACAAATTTACCGCCATACAGATAGGAGGAAGACCATCGCGTTGCCAGGCGACATTTTGCGCGCATGCGGTTCTTATTACCCATTTACCGATGGGTATGATCAGCCCGGATTCCTCGGCTACCGGAATAAATTGCGTAGGGGTTACGGAACCAAGGTAGGGGTTCTGCCAGCGTAGTAGAGCCTCCACGCCGTTGATTGCGTTCGTTTTGAAATCTACTTTGGCCTGGTAGTGCAAAGACAGTTCATTACGCTCCAGGGCAAAACGCAGGTTTGTTTCGATGGAGAGCCGTTCGATTGATCTTGACTGAATATCTTTGGAGTAGAATTGGTAATTGTTCTTGCCTTCCTCTTTGGCATGATACATGGCTATATCGGCATTTTTCATCAGACTTTGCTCATCTTCGGCATCTTCGGAGTAAATGCTGATGCCGATGCTGGCTGTTACGCGGCATTCTTCACCCAGAAGAACTATCGGTTTGATAGCGGCGGCAAGTATTTTGTGGGCTACGGTGGCGACCTGTTTTGAATCGCTTACCTCCTCGATCAATATAACAAATTCATCTCCTCCCAGACGCGCAATAACATCGGCTGCACGCAGCGATTGTTTAAACCGTATGGCAATCTCTTGCAGCAGTTGGTCTCCTGCATCATGACCCAGAGTGTCGTTGATAGTTTTGAAACGATCAAGATCGATGAAGAAAACTGCTAACTGCCGTTTATAACGCTTCGCCGACTGAATGGCGTGGTTCAGCAATTGGCTGAACATCAAGCGGTTAGGCAGTCCCGTTAGAGCGTCGTGCGTGGCGAGGTGCTGAATGCGATCTTCGGCGCGTTGGCGCTCGGCCTCTCGTTCGAAATTGCCCAGTGCAAACACGACGTTCTCCGCCATACGTTCGAGCAATTTAATGGCCTCGTCATCAAAAGAGCGCTTCTGGGTGGCGTAGAAAATCAAGGCGCCGATTGACTGACCGCCACTAATAAGCGGTATAACGGCGGCAGCGCCCACGTTTTTCATAATTTCACGCCAGGGCAGCGAAACCGGATCATTTAAATAATCGTTGGAAACGCAAGGTTTTCCTGTACGGAAGGCGGTGCCGACCATCCCCTTTCCCTCGGGAATTGACTCATCGAGGGAGATGCGGACCTCACGAAGCCTGTCCCCGCCGTCGCCACTGGCTGCCGCCACTCTTACCCATGTTGTTTCCGGATCAAAAAGAAGAACTCCCGTGGTGATGAATTTGCCATCGTCGACGGCGGCGTTACATACCCGTTGATACAACTCTTCAGGTGATTTGGAGTGTAAGATCGTTTCATTGGTTGCACTTAAAGCTGCGAACATTCTTCCGAGCAAGCGAATCTTTTCCTCGGCGAGCCAGCGCTGGCTGATATCATGCACGATGGTCACGATAATCCAGCGGTTGCCGATATTTAAAGCGCGCCGGTGCAGCTCGATGATCGTCCGTGTGCCGTCTTTGCGGCGCGTTTTCATTTCTACCGTGATACCGGTGGGAGCGGCAGCAATGGCTTCATCATAAGCGTCCTCAAGGGTTTTACGATCAACCAGCAACATATCTTGAGGCGACTTTTTCACATACTCTTCCCGGGTATAGCCGGTCAACCGGAAGGCCGTCTCATTAGCATAGAGGAAGCGCATCGTGGTCCGGTCAACGAGAAAAATCATATCTTGTGATACGTCCATGGCGGAGCGAAGCAGCGACAGTTCCTCTTCATGTTGCTTGCGCTCGGTGACATCACGAGAAACTCCCCGGAATCCGATTGGATTGCCCTTCTTATCCCTGATGAGAGATACCGATGTATCGTAAATTACGTTAGACCCATCTTTTCTGATAGATTTAGCTTCTAATGATTCAATGGGTATGCCCGTCCGGTAAAGCTCGGAGTAAGGTTTAGACAATTGCTTGTAGGTTTCTTCATCCATGTGCTGCCGGGTGTTCATCCCGATAAGTTCTTCTTTGGTATATCCCAGAAATCTAGCGTTAGCTTCATTAGCAAAAGTATAATTGCTTTCCAGGTCAATCTCAAAATAGCCCTCCTGGATGCTCTCCAGAATGTTGCGGTATCTCTCCTCGCTTTTTTGCAGTGCTTCCTCCGTTTGTTTACGCTCGGTGATGTCACTCCCAGTACAAACAACACAGATGGTATTTTCAAATTTTGTGCGTAGTCCTGTGATGTAAAAAGGAGTTTTCTTTCCGAGTTTCGACAGTATGTTTGTTTCTAATGAAGACTGGCCTTTAGTGAAGACTTCCTGCATTGCCTGGGCAGCAGCCTTTTGATCCTCCTTTGCAACGAAATCAAGAATATTCATTTTTGATATCTCTTTTGTAGAATATCCGGTGACTTTCTCTGCATTCTTATTCGATTGTATAATATTTCCCTTATCGTCAAAGACAAAAAAGAGGCCTGGTGAACTGTTCACTACAGCGTCGAAAAATTTTTTTTCTCTTACTAAAGCTTCCTCCGCTTGTTTGCGCTCGGTGATGTCCCGTACAATACCGCGAAACGCAGATACCCGTCCGGCGGCATCTTTCATGGGGGTTATCGAAGTTTCTATGTGTCTTTTGATCCCACTTTTTGTTATAATTTCGTAGGGAACTTCCTTCTCGGATTCACCCGTAGTAAATACTTTATTGTATCGTTCAAATATCTTCTTGGCATTTTCTTCATCCATTAGATCGTGATAGTTCTTTTTTATTAATTCTTCTCTAGGGTATCCCTGAATCCTGCACAGCGCTTCATTGAAAAAAATAAAGTTGCCGTTAAGATCCATTTCCGCGTATCCATCTTCGATATTTTCCAGGATAGTCCGGTATTTTTCTTCACTCTGGCGTAACTCATCTTCCATACGTTTGCGCTCGGTGATGTGCCTTGAAAGCCCACGGAATCCAATGGGTTTCCCTTTTGAATCTTTTATAAGAGATACAAGCAGTTCAGCAATTACTTTGGTCCCATCTTTCCTGGTAACTTCATAATCAAAAATTTTACATGGGTCCCCTGTTTTGTAAAGATTGCTGAACGCTTGAAAGGCTTTTTTTGCGTTCTCTTCATCTGTATATTGCCGATTGTTCATCCCGATCAATTCTTCCCGAGAATATCCCATATTTCTGCATTCAGCGTCGTTTACAAAGGTAAAATTACCGGCAAGATCAATCTCAAAATACCCCTCTTCCATATCTTCCATAATAGTGCGGTATTTTCCCTCACTCCGGCGCAGTTCATCCTCCGTGCGCTTGTGTTCGGTAATATCCATAAAGCTGCCGAGCGCGGCCCGCTTTCCTTTATAGGTAATGGAAGTGATCATCTCCATGACCCATATTATCTCACCGTTTTTCCTGACGAACCTGTATTCATAGCTGACGCCTTTCCCCTTTAGATTTTTAATGGCCTCTTGCCGGACTGTTTTTCTATCTTCGGGATGAACATGGTCAAGGGGATTTGTGCCTAATAAATCACTATGTGAATAGCCGCCGATCTTCTGAAAGAGAGGGCTTACTTAAACAAACTTGCTGTTCTGAACAATATATAACCCCACTCCCACATTGGATATTATGTCTTCTGGCAGTCGGGATAAATCGCTCTGCTTGGAGATTGTTTTTTTGTATGGTTTGACTTTTAATTTCTTTTTAACAGCTGATTTTGATTTAACTGCTGTTTTAGATTTACCAGATGATTTGAGTTTAATAGCCATAGTCTGTTGACCTCCTATGAACTTTACGACGAGAGCACTCAAATTCGGCTTATTCAGCCCTTTTTCCTAATTATTTGCTATAATACATTATTGTGCCGTTATTTAATAGAAATTTTCTGTTGGCTGTATGGGATACAAAAAAGGCGCTGGCGTGTCTGAAATATTGAGAATTTACCAAAAATAGATTCCGGCGGGACCGGGCACGGCTTATTCAAAAGATCTACGAGGCAGATCTTTTGATCTACCCGAATTGTAAAGGCGCCATGAGGATCATCAGCAGTGCTGAAGACCCGTCGGTTATCCGGGACATCATCATGCTTAGCCGCGCCGCCGCCGATCTCAAATCTAGGGATATATTCAAAATTGTAAAATAAAAAAGAATTGATTTATCGCCCGCCGTTTTCTTTGGGCGTCCCCTTCTCTTCTTCAATCTTCACTATATTTTCATACATAGAGAATAGCGGGATTCTCCATCCGTATTTTTTGATCTTCACCATTTGGCCTCTGAGCTTGATAGCGTCGTTTTGAACCGTGCCGGAATTGAACTTTAACCGGTATTTGGCATCGTAGTTCACAAAAGGACGGTAATCCGTCGCAATCATGAATCTACCATCTACTTTTGTCATCTGCGCGTCGGTTATCTTTGTCACAACTGTATCGGCAACAAAATAACTATACAACACCAACAGGATAAAAGTAACTATTCCGAGCAGTATTATCTTAATCTTCATACCATCCTCCAAGCATTGTGGAATTCGATATTTTTTATAAAAATTTATTTCTTAAAATTATATTATGGAAGGTTTTGCGCGTCAACGGAATAATGTCGCAAGATACGGCACCTCTTAACAGCTATTGCAGCGCTTTCTTTGCCGGCAGGATAGAAACCCACAGGATAATTGTCACGACAACCGCAGAAGCGAGGCAAAATGCGCACGAAGCCCCGATGACGAATGGTTCCAGAAAAGTCAGGTATGATGAAAATAACACACTGAAGATGGCCAGTCCCCAGAGAGCAATCCTAACCAGTCTTTTGAGTGGCGCCGGCCCAAATTGTCGAAAAAACCAGGCCACAAGGATGGCTACATATCCAAACATACCCATAACGGGGATGGGCAGAATGCCAAACAGTTTTGCATAAGGGCTATTTTGCACCGCATTGCAATTCCCCACGGGCCCGCAGACCGCACGTGTTTCGGAAACTTCTACGTAGGAAAGATAAACGGCTATTGCCAGGCCGATTACCGCCAGAATCGGGATAATCCGGCTAGGCAAAAAATTCAAAACTTGCGGAGTTTTTACAGATGACAGGGTAATTACCAACGCGGCAATCAGGCTGGCAATCATGATGACCAGAATACTTACGGCAATGCTATTAGCAAGCGGGTCTTGCTGGAATTTATAGGCCATAAACTGCCATTTAGAAAGATGCTTCAGTTGGATGTTGCTCTGTTTGACGAACTGTTTATACAAACCGGGTAGATCCGGCAAATCGAGCCCGCCTCTAGCAACTGCGGCATCAATGAGGCCGGGAAATTTTTCGGGAATTTCAACAGTACCGACGAGAAACGCATCGCCAATAATGATGGTGGGAACTCCTATGCGGCTTTTTTCAGAAACCTTAAACCGATCCAGAGCTTTTTCGTATATCTCGCTTCCGGCTGCGCTGACGACGTTAAAACGGACGATCACCAACTTATTGCCATATTTTTCCTGAAGCGTCGGCAGAACTTCCCTATCCAGTTCAGCGCAATGCGAACAGGTGGGAGAATAAAATAGCACTGCATAAACGATGGTGGTTCTGGCCATCGCAGGTTTTACAGCAAGAAAGGCTCCCGAAGTTACTGCCAGTATAAGCAGTAATGGTATCCAGCGTTTCATGTCCCTGCATCCTTTTGTCTTTTTGGAATGAGAAAAACCGAAAACGCCATACATGTTACCAGCTCATTTTGCAGTTGTGACCTCCTGCAAAGCCTGGGGCTTGACAACATAAACCGTATAGAAATTTTAGATCATGGATGAGATATTGTCAAGATTTGCGTTTGATAATAGTAGGTGTACTCAATTAATCAAACCAAACTTAAATTTGACGACCACAAACACAAATAAAAAAAGGCCGGGAGTTTTTGCATCCCGGCCTTAAGTCAATACTTTAAGCTTCCTCATCCTGCCTTAGCGGGATTCGGAATAACATTTTTTTATCATGCACCGCAGTCTATCTGCAGGAATGACAGCATTTTTGCTTAATGGGCATCGGGTTTCTTTTTTTCTCCGCCGTAAACTTCTAGTTTTCCTTCATGTTCCATTTCTTTGAGCCACTTGGGATGCAGCATTTTTAAAACAGGTTTCTCCATCCAGCCGGTAATCATTGCCTGAACACTCCCTGGATTACCAATGGTGCCCAGATATAAATGGATGAAGAAAAAAGCGAAGATAACAACAAATCCCAAAACATGCAATGTATAGAACCAGCGCAGCAGCTCTATGCCAAAAGGAAAGCACGCTGGAAACCACATGAAAAATCCGGTGACCAGCATAAGCAGACCAAAGAGGGCGACGGTAAGGAAAAACATTTTCTGTCCGGGATTGTATTTACCTGTTTCCGGCACTTTATCCACATGCCATAGGTAACCACCTGCTGTTTTTATCCAGTCCAGATCTTCCGGAAAAACAAAAATTCCGGCCTCTTTCCACCACATCTTGATGGCCATAATAAGGGAAACACCGAATACCAAACCGGTGAAATTATGGACCACTTTCAATCCTTTCAATCCACCCATAATTGCACCAAAGAAATTGAGGGAATGAAACATCATCCCTAATCCCGTAAAGCACAAAAGCAGACAGGAAATAGCCAGTATCCAGTGGACAAATCGTTCATAGCCGGTGGTCACTTTAATCATTCCTTTTTTCTTCATCGTTATTTCCCCCCTTCCGTCTTTTCATCATTGGGCTCCGAATCGGGTCTTTTCGGTCCATGCAAAATATAATGGAGGAGTGAACCTCCGACCACGCCACCTGCCGCTAATAGGCTCAGGGGCTTGAGCCAGCTCTTCCATAATGTAACGGAAAGAGGCACTTTGGGATTTTTGTGAATGTCGGCGTAAACATCATTTTTTTCTTTCATCACATACATAAAATGAGTTCCACCCACGTATTTATCGCCGTAAGTGGAGGCGTTTCCACCAAGCTCCTGCGCGCGTTTGGCCGCGACCTGGAGCATAGTCTCTTTATCTCCCCATTTGAGGGCGCCGGTGGGACAGGCCTTTACGCAAGCCGGCTCCAGCTTGTTGGCTATTCTGCTTTCGCACATATCGCATTTGTAAACTTTATCCGTTTTAGGGTCATAACGGGGAACTTCAAACGGACAGGCCGCGACGCATTCTTTGCAACCAATGCACTTTGCCCTGTCCAGACCTACGGTTTTAAACTCTGAGTTGTAATAAAGCGCGCCGCTGGGGCAAACTGTCACACAGGCCGCGTTGGTGCAATGCATGCACGCTTCTTTGCGGAAAAGCCATTTTACATCACCTTCAGGAGTAACGTAATCCTGATAGTGAATGATCATATAAGTATTGGGCTGTAAAGAAGGAGGATTCTGATAAGTACCGGTAT
>Ga0154766_101_pt1 | contig 11181 bp, 7 predicted proteins | sample Rifle2008BG16ft_FD_105774 | JGI IMG/M metagenome (GOLD analysis project Ga0154766, IMG submission 105774) | Deltaproteobacteria bacterium RBG_16_44_11
GGATTTATCTTTGTCATTAGCCTATCCTCTCTCTTTAAAGTTGGGCAATTATGCAATAAACATTATATCCTGTAAACAGCCTTACGACTAAAAGACTAATAGCGCGATAAAAAGGTAATAACGGGAGTGTAAAGGTAAAATTAAAGCAAGCTCTTATCAAATATATTTAAAAAGTTTTTCCCAATTGCTGCAGGAGGGTTTTGGCAGGCCGGTCAAAATAAATTCCATTATCGGGAGAATAGTTCGGGTTTATACCCCGCAGAAAGAAATAATAAACTCCGCCGAAATGTTTTTCGTAGCAGGCTAAAACGTATTCAAATAAAAAGCCTCATAAAACTCATCAAATATCTATCGAAAGCATATAATATTCGACCCTTCTTTGCGGATAGAGTGCTGCCATAATCTTTGTGTAACGCTTGAGCTGTTCCTCGTATTTGTACCTTAGTCCTCTCATGGAACCGGATTTATAATCGATAATTGTAATGAGATTATCCGACACGATCATTCTATCCACTATACCAAAGTTTTCTTTATCCGATATCTGTTGCTCGATATAGATGTTGCCCGGTCGGAACATTACGGCGGAAACATCGCTTCTTTCAACAAAACAAACAGCCGCTTCATATTCTTCATCGTTTAGTTCTCCTGCCGGCGGAATTGCATCTTTATCAATTACATTGGCAAGCCAGCGATGGAGCCGGTCACCTCTCATAATACCAGCCTTGATGTTGGCCGATACCAGCACCGGATCAATTTCGCCATATTTTTCCGGCTCATCATTATACTTTGCAGGCACACTGAGTATTATTACTGGTTCCGGTTCTTTTTTCTTACCGGACAAATAACAAATTTCTTTCTTACTGCCATCCGGTGCAAACCGTAAAAAGGTATCCAGCACGGCCTGATGGACAGGCTTGTAGTTTTCGTCCTTTTTTATCGGCAGAAAAACGGTTAGTGTTCTTATGGCTCTTGTTGCGGCTACATAGAAAACATTCGCTTTTTCCCGTCTAAGCCGCGTCAGATTTATTTCATGATTCTCAATAATATCTTTGGCTATTGCCGAATCGCTCGCTTCCAGGAATTCAAGCTCCTTGCCTGTAAATTGCACATGACATTTTTCGGCTTCCAGATAGAACGGCGACGGTTTTTCATCCTCATTCCAGAAAACAAATACATGTCTAAACTGCAGGCCTTTTGTCCCGTGAATAGTGTCAATCTTAATATTTTTACTTTGCTCTGCTTCCGGCACCTTCACGCTAAACCGGATATTGAACATCCTCAGAAGAAAACTATCCACATCAGCACCGCCTTCCCTAAAGAAAATCTGCGCCTCATCCTGCCAGATATCAAGTATTGTTGAAGGCAGCTTCCCGCGCAAAAGTTCAATCGCGCAACTAACCGTCATTAATCCATAAGGCCGGGGATATTTTTGCGCAAACTCCGCCCGGATATCCTCAATACTGCCGAACATCTCTCTGAATAACGGCGAGGCTGCCGCTGTGGCGACGAATCGTGTCTCATCATCTTTGGCCAAAACACCGGCAATAAAAAGCATTACCGCCACTCCTTCCTGAGTTGAAAGAAGCTGTCTTCCTTTAACCGCTGAAACTCCGATGTCGTTTTTTAAAAGCTCGGCTTCTATTTTCTGGACATGGTTGTTGGTCAAAGCCAGCACCGCCATATCTCCCCAGGGGCAGCCGTACTCCGCCTTTTTCTTCTTCAGATATTCAACTATCGCGGGATAGAAAGGGGCTTCCGAATTGCCATCTTTTTCCAGCTCAACACGAATAACCTCTGTCGCACCGTCAAAAGTATCCAGCTTCTCCGGCGGTTTCTGCGTTTCCGTTTTTTCTTTTCCGGAAAACAAATTTTCAACAAGTTTATTGAAAAAAGAAATAAGCAGAGGCGTGCTGCGATAATTATATTCGAGCGAGCTTTCCGTGATAACTTTGTTCTTGATGTAGTTGCCGATAGCCTCTTCCAGAGCCTCGCGGTCTGCGCCGCGCCACCCGTAGATCATTTGTTTCCAATCGCCCACAGCAAAGAAAGACCGTTCGCCGCGCACACCCTGGCCGGATAAAATCTCATCAATTAGGGGCAGCAGTATCGCGATATCGCCTTTCGAGGTATCCTGAAATTCGTCAATCAGCAGATGCTCGGTCCGGTCAAGCCCCAGAGAAAAATAATTACTCATGAGCTTCGGACGTTCCATTGATGCTTCACCGTCCAGGGCAAGGAGGCCTCTTCGGACATCGAAGAAAAATATCAGTCCTTTCTCGTTCTTTACAGCAGCCGCCGCCTCCAAATATAACTCACAAAGAGAGGCCACGGCCAGTTCTCTAAGCAGCGCCTTGTTAATGGACAGCTTCTCGGCAGTCTTTCTGTAATCCTTAAAAATTTTGTTAAGATCCGAATACGGTTTTTTCTTCCATTCTATCGTTTTGCTTAGGCTCTTGTAATTTTCCAGATCAGAATGGGTCGCCACTGTCTTGGAAATAAAACTGTCATAATCAGCCAAGGTATTTATAACCCGATTGTTGACTGCAGGCGTTATTTTGTCCGATAAAGCGTTTGCCTTCTCGGTGATAGATGCAAGCCTCTTCTTTAATACCCCATTCTCTTTCATCAGATCATCAAGGTCTTTGAGCCTCGCCATATCCAGCAGACAACGCTCGATAGTCTGTTCATCCGCTAGAGGCTCCCAAAGCGTGTCCATGTCTGTCCTTAATATTCTGGCCGCCACTATTATCTTGTTGGCTTTGCCGCTTTGCATGACGTTGTCACGAAAAAGGACTTGTATCTCACGCAATAGTTCTATCTGCGCCTTCTCATCCGCAAGCTTCGGCGCAAAGCCGGACGCGGCAAAGAGACGGTAAAAAAATGAATCTATCGTCGAGTAACCAACCCGTCCCGCCTCCATAATCAACCGCAGGCGTTCCAACAGACTAAGTTCCTCTTTTGACGCTATCTCTTTCATTATACGAGAGCGCATTTCGGTAGTGGCGGCGCGGGTAAAGGTCAGCGCGGCGATGAATTTCCCGCCGATAAGTATTCTGTTGAATACCTCTTCGGTGAGCCTTGTTGTTTTTCCCGAACCGGCCGAAGCCTTTAAAAGAATACTTTTCATCAGATATTCCCCCGGGAAGTCTTATAAAAATCTTCCCTGCCGCATAATGCCTGGAACACGCAGTATTCACATTCATCACAGTCATGATAAGGCCGAAGTTCACTGCCGCCGATTATCGCATCCAGTCGCTCCTTGATGGCCAACATCAGCGCATCAGCTCCGGCGGTTTCTGCAGAAGAAAGATTAATTTCGCGATCTTTTGTCGGCTCCTTCAGGAAATAAAAGCGCGCGCCTTCCACTCCTTTATTAAAGTGCCGATAGATAACAAGTTGTGCCGCGGGGTGCAGAAAGCCTTTTTCTATAAAGCGTTGCAGCACCGTTGTTTTTCCCGAAAGATCGTATTTACTTTGCTTTTTGGTATACTTGAAATCAATAACTTCGGTTCGTCCCGCGATCTTCGCCAGCCTGTCTGAAAATCCGGTTATCTTATAACTTCCGGCGATCGTCCCGCTAAATCTTTTCTCGCACGCCAGAGCATTATCGGCAAATATTAAGCGCTCGCCGGATTCTTTCTCGTCCTCGTATATTTCCTTTAAAAATATTTTCGCGTTGAGCCTGTAGATATTTATTCCGTCAATATCCCTGACCTCGGCGTTTTCATCACTAATCCAGAGCTTATCAAAAAGTTTCTCCCAGTCATCAAAATTATCCCTAGCGGTCGAGAGCTGTTGCAGGAATTTATGAACAAAACCTCCCATCTTCATATTTATTTTTTCATCATCGTCCATAAACGAAGGAGGTTCCATCTGGAGTATATATTGATGGTAGAACAAAAACGGACAGGCCAGTATCTTGCCCAGGCTCGAAAACGAATAGGTGAAATCTTTCAGCTTATTTCTTAGATTATCATCAATTTTTATCGCAGGTTTTTTAGCGCATTGCTTCTCCGGGAGCGATTCTTTAAATGCCGTTGCCGTGACTGGTTTACCGAATTCCTGCGCCAGAAGACTCATGTAGTAGCTCGGTGTTCTTTCCCTGATTATATCGTTCACCGCGACTATCTTGATTCTGTCGCCCTGGGCCAGAATCTGCCGGAAAACAAGATCCTCATATTCAAAGACGCTTTTTCTCATCTGCGGAACATGTATCGGATTAATGAAAGGTCCTTCAAAGGGCTGAGTCGGCATTATGCCACTGTCCAGAGGAAGTATCAGTCCTCTGCTGAATCTCTCGCCCGAAACATGGCCAAAACCGACGACTTGCACCGGCGCCGATCTGCTTCCTGTGACGCGGAATTTTTTAGCTTCTATCATTATTTTCGCGGCATCAGGTAGATTACGCCGCAACCTCTCTTTCCAAAAATCAAGAAGCGTGGAAAAAGATATGGCTGCTTCCAGCGCCTCACACTCCTCACGAACATAACTGTCTCTGTTCCTGGATAACTCCATCGCGCAGGTTGTGGCAAATCTCTTGAAATCGGGCGTTTGTCCCAACTCTTGAGCCTTTTCTACCTCAGCTAACAGCCTCCTTCCCGCTGAAGTTGTCGAAAACGGCAGCCAGACAGCAAGATTGACGTCATTCCCGAATAGCCTAAGTGATCTGTGCCAGAGCATTGGCGTGAGCGACTCATCAAGAAGAAATATCATCAACTGCTCATCGCCAGATCTTTCTTTGAGAAAAGCGGAAACCTCCAGCGTGACAAGGTCAACCAGGGCATGAAGTCCGGCCAGCGATATTAACTCAATGCCCGTTCCTTCCGAAGAAGGTGTAACCCCTCCGCCGAAGGATAAGACAAGATTTTTTGCCGAATCGAAGGGCAGTTTGTCCGAACCGGATAAATCAGTCCCGAAAAGCGGCTGATCAATGAACAACCTCTCCTTGCTTATCTTTCTGTAGAAGTACTCGGTCACGGGCGTTATCTCGGGAAGTCCGATAAATACTTCCTTTTCTCCGGGAGCGATTTCGTCAAGCGCCGCCATTTCCAGTTTCGGCATGAAGAAATTTATTTTTGCCAGCCACTTCCGAAAATCCTGCGCGGTTTCAAGGTATTCTTCGAGTCTATTCCATTCATCCTCGGTAAACCGCTCGGCACCGAAAATTGTATCCCTGCCGATATTATATTCCGCAAGTTTAGCGATCAGGGACAGAAGACTGGCGGCGCGTCTGGCGGGGTATTGTTCATCCGGAAATCTTTCAGCTAGGAATTGGATAAATAAAAGAAGCTGCTCTTCACCGGGAACAGGATGGAGATTCTGATTACTGCTGATTTTTTTAGTAATGTATGAATCAAGACTTTCGACCTGGGGCAGGATACCGCCAAGCTGGCTGTGTATAAGGTGTTGCAGAGGGTCTACAACCCTTTCGTTGGCACAAATTATTGTCCAGGCGGAAAGATCGGGATGATCAATGCGCAGAAGCTCTATTATCTTTTCCGAATATTGCGACATGTCGCCTCCCGATGGACATTAATGTTTCTTTTAACCAATTTATTGCTGACAAATATTTTCATGGCTTTTTTTATCTGGTTAATTTAGATTAATTAAATACCATAATTTTTACAAAAACCAATATTAATTTTCATTAAAATAAATATGGGTTACACATTAAACGCTACAGATAATTATCATATAAAAGATTTAAATTCCCTGGGGTGGGAATTGACCGTTGGCAATGCCCTATACCCGGAAAATAGTCCGTGCCGCAGTGTTTTGCAAACAAAGGCTTCTTTCGGTGTTCACCTCTACCGGTTTTTAGAAAAGCTCATCGATTTTAATGAGATATACAATATTCTAGAAATCGGTGGTGGCCTCGGCTACCTGATGCATGATTTTCTTACGCTTAACCCGCAACTTACACCAACCATGCTCGACATTTCTCCTTATCTTTTGGAAAAACAAAAAGAAATCTTAAAAGAATTTAACGTTAATTTTTTACAAAGTGATATTTTAAAAATGGAAATGAACGCTTTTTCAGCTTATGATTTAATTATTATGAACGAAAACCTAGGCGATCTACCCGCTTTAGTCCCGCATGGTACGTATATATCAGATCCTCAAGATGATGCTGCATCTTATCTGGAAAAAGCTTCTTATTTTAAACAAAAATATAATATTCCCTTTGCGGCTCAAGAAACTATCAATATCGGGGCGCTGACACTTTTGGAAAATATTTGCCGCGCCAAAGTAGAATACATCTATCTCAGCGAGCATAGTTGCGAAGCTCTGGTGCCTGAATTTTTAAAACCGTACATTAATATCGAATCGTCAGGTACTCCCGAAAAGATTTCTCTCAAGGGTCATAATGAATACACGATTAAATTTTCTTACTTGCAGAAAATCGCTCAAATGTTTAATTATAATGTCCGGCGCGGCCCGATAGCGGATTTCTTGCCCTTGGATTTTAATGACAGACTGTGCGCGACGCTGCGATTAACAACACCATTTACCGCCGAACAAGAAATCATCCAGCAATTTGTTCATGATCTTTACAAGTATGAATATATGATAATGATTAAAGACGGAAAATAGGAGGAATTAACCATGATGCTGGCTGTAAAATGTTTAATAGTTTTTATTATCTTTATCTTCTTTACCTCAGTTGATAGCTGGGCATTTCGCTGCGGCTCCGGGCTGGTAAGCGGCGGCGATACTAAAACGCAAGTGCTGGTAACTTGTGGAAAACCGACATCAAAGGAAAAGGCTTATGAAAATCAGCGCGGTTATAGAACCATAGTAAAAAAGAAAAAAACAAATAAATGCGATAACAAAGTGGAAAGATGGTACTACAACTGCGGCGATATGGATTTTATTTATGTCCTTACCTTTGAAAACGGCATCCTGAAAAATGAAACTACCGAAGGCCGCGGTAAAGGCAAATCAGATTGCCGGGGAAAGTAAATTATTTCTTTGCCCTAAGAGCACAATAAATTGCCATAAATCTTTATTCTCCCTTAAGCAAAGCAATCATCTGTTCCGAACTATTGGTTGGCAATTTGCAAGCATAGTTGGAGCAAACATAAGCCGTAGCTTTTCCGCCGATACTTGTGAGCGAATTCACAAAAGGCGCTATTTCCTCTATCTTTAGGGTATCTTTCGTTAATGGCCGAAATAGCACAACCTTGTTGGGAACGAAAAGTTTTCTCAGTGCCGTCAACATATTTTTTGTGTCAGCTTTCTCGATATCCCCTACAATAACTACTTCATATGACGGTCCAAGGGCAAAATCGAGTGCTGCAAGAAGCTGTGTGTATGCCTGAGGAAATTGCGATACTGCGGCGGAAAAAGCATTGGCGATGCCTGCGGACTTATTTTCCAGTTCGGCGTTGCCTGTTATACGCGCCAGACGAAGGAGGTTGAGCATCGCTACTGAATTCCCGGAAGGCACGGCGCCATCATGTGCTTCTTTCTGGCGAACCAGCAGTTCTTCGCCGTCGTCCGGTGTAAAGTAGAATCCGCCATCTTTTTTATCCCAGAAATGATCCAGGAGCTGTTTGTTTAACATCAGGGCAGTATCAAGATGGCCTATTTCAAATGTAGCTTCGTAAAGTTCGAGCAGGCCCCAGATGATAAACGCGTAATCATCAAGCGTTGCCGTAATCGAGGCTCCTCCATCGCGGTAGCGGTGCAATAGCCTTCTTTTATCATCGGTCATTCTGGTAAGAATAAAATTTATCGCCCTGCTTGCCGCCTCTGCGTATAAAGGTTCACTAAACACCTGTGCCCATCGGGCCAAAGCGGCGATCATGAGTCCATTCCAGTCAGAAAGAATCTTATCATCCTTGTGCGGATGAACTCGTTTTTCCCGAATCGTAAAAAGTTTTTCCCGGATATCGCTGAACTTTTGCGCCATCTCTTTTTGAGTATCGATAGTAGATTTTTCCAGGTGAGGGATGAAATGGCAGGCAGGCATTTCCTGCATGCCATTAATCACCGTATCTTCACGATGCCGAAAAACAGACAAAAATATATCAGCTTCATCTTTGGGCAGAAGATTTCTGATTTCTTCTTCACTCCAGAGATAGAACTTCCCTTCCACTCCTTCGCTGTCCGCGTCTTCGGCGCAATAAAAACCGCCTTCAGCATCCGTCATATCCCTGAGCACATAAGCAAATATTTCCCGGGCTGTATTTTCGTATTCCTTTTTCCCGGTCGCCTGATACGCTTCGATATAGGCCATGGCGATCAAGGCTTGATCGTAGAGCATCTTCTCAAAATGCGGAACGATCCATTTAGCATCCGTGGAATAGCGATGAAACCCAAAACCTATCTGGTCATAAATACCGCCTCGGCGCATATCCTGAAGAGTTTTCTCCACCATCTGCAAAGCCTCACTGTTATTTTTCCTTTTCCAGTACCGCAGGAGAAAATAAAGATTATGCGGTGTCGGGAATTTAGGCGCACTGCTGAATCCTCCATGGAGGTGGTCAAAACTCCGGACAAAAGTTCCATAAGCTGTATCCAGAATATCCGCTCCCAGTGGCTGAGCTTGCGCTTTTTTATTTAGCGTTTTTAGCTCAGCGGTAATATCACCGGCTGCCTTTACCACTTCCTCGCGGCGGGTAGTCCATACTTTTTTAATCTGGGGAATTAAGTCCAGCATTCCAATTCTTCCATACATTGATTCGCGGGGAATGTAGGTGGCGGCAAAGAAAGGCTGTTTATCGGGCGTCATTATGATGGTGAGAGGCCAGCCGCCGCTGTGCGTCATCATCTGACATACCTTCATATAAATATTGTCGATATCCGGACGTTCTTCACGATCCACTTTGATGCAGACAAACACTTCGTTGAGTAGTTGCGCCACTTTTTCATCTTCGAAAGATTCACGCTCCATGACATGACACCAGTGACAGGTGGAATAGCCGATGGAAAGAAAAATCGGTTTATCGGCCCTACGGGATTTTTCGAAAGCTTCATTACCCCAGGGATACCAATCCACAGGGTTTTGCGCGTGCTGAAGAAGGTAAGGGCTTTTTTCATCCTTTAAACGGTTCTGCAGCATAGCGTTATTTCCTTTTTTCTTCAGTGCGACAAAATTTATTGAATTAGATACTTTATTGGAGACCTTTGCACAATGCCCATTCAGTCTTTGCGAGTAAAGCGAAGCAATCTCATAAGGTGTGGACATTTAACGAGATCGCCACGTCGCTTACGCTTCTTGCGATGACAAAAAAACAGTTATGCAAAGGTTTCAATCGGCTGTTTAATAATATTTCTAATGAGAAAGCTGTTCCGCAATAGCCTTCAAGCCGGCTTTATCCGAGATAAGAGTAATATGTCCGACATCCGGGACGATGGTGATTTCCGCGTGCGGTTGAGAGGCCGCGAATACCGGCAGATATTTCTGCGGATAAAACAATTCGTCATCTTTCCCTATCATTACCGTAATGGGTTGTTTCGCGGCTTTCATATCTGCCTTATAATTGTAATGCGGCCCAAAGTTACTCCAGAGCCTGTATGAATAAGTCGCGGTTTGATATTGGGCGGTTTTTGGATCAATGGCAAAAGCAAGAACAGGCAATTGACCGAACAATTTTTCGCCAAGGGAACCAAGCAGCGAAATGCCGATAATGCGAGGAACGCTTGCGTTGGCCCACTGGCTATTATTAGGTCTCGTGGTAGGGGCATCGTATCTTATAAATGGCGCGAGTAAAATGTAGCGGTTAAACAGATTCTGCCTGCTGCTTCCGGCAAACCGCAAGGCAAAACCACCGCCAGCCGAAAAGCCAACCAGTATTACACCTTGCTTTCCTTTCAATGCCTGATTTACGAAGTCTTCGAGGTCGTCTTCGAGCTGACCAACATAGGTTATATCGCCTTTGCGACCGGATTCACCGTGACCGCGCATATCCGGCACATATACTGTTATGCTCTGCCCCTGTAAATATTGGGCAAGCGCGTGCATACTTGTGCTTCCCGCCGATGAACCATGGATTAAAACCACTGTTTGTTTGGGTTGAGGCGCAATATAGAAACGATAAGCCAATTTAACGCCGTCACGCGCGGCAAAGTGACTCAAAGGCGGCAATTTCGAATAGTCCATGGAACGAAACGGTGCGGCGATTGATTCCATAGTTGGCGGCGATTGGGGGGAGGATAGTGCAATAATAGCCGTAATTCCCGCACAGATAATAATTATAATACCTACTAACACCCATACCCACATTGCTACTTTCATTTTTTACCGGACCTCCCCCATTTGTTTTTCATCGCAACCGCCAAAGTGTTTCCAGAAAAATTTACATTTATTTGGCTTTATAAATACCGGCAACAATCATACCGCAAATGATAAACTCAATCATACCGTAGATAAACCATTGTACACACAAACAAAGAGGAAGAGGAAACATTGCATATTCATAGAACGCGTAAGGAATGTTGGCAAAAAGTCCGATGATGATGCCATAACGGACTCCTTCTAAGATACCCTTGTTTTCATATCCTTTGATGAATATGTAGGTAAACAAAAAAGCCAGAATGAGGGCACCCACATGAAAAATCCACACAAATGACATCATGTCCGGCCTCCAAATGGGAGCGAGAGCTTCATATGCCTTCCTCAAGATTACCATGTGAACAATCGCGTCGATAATCTCGAATGCAAAAAATACCGCAATACTTGCCCAAATAAATCGTTTTACGTTCATACCCAGTACCTCCTTTTATTTTTGAAGCATATATTACCTTTAACTTATCAATTTAATTATTGCAATTATTTTATAGAAATAAGTATTAGAGAACAAAGCTCTCTGGACAGCATGTGTGGAGCCCCTCCGGTCGCAGATGACCTCGCGTGACCTTTAGGTTATTAGTTACAGGAGCCGCAGGCTCCTTTCCTAAACGCGACATCCCGCAGCTTGAAGAAAGCACTCAACCAACAGCGGGAGCCGAGGGCTTTCTGCAGCGGGATAAGGCTTGAATTCGGTAGCGAGCACATTCCCCGTAGCTTGACTTGCTACGGGGGTAAGCGAGCGAATACTTAAGGATATTGTTCCTTAAAAGAATCGAAACTTCTCCGCGGTTTGCCACGGGGAGCTTCAATTTAAATCATACTTCCTGAAAGTGAGTGTTCGATAATTTTCGAGAGCATGCGCTATTTCAAACAGTATTCATTAA
>Ga0154766_115_pt2 | contig 11100 bp, 12 predicted proteins | sample Rifle2008BG16ft_FD_105774 | JGI IMG/M metagenome (GOLD analysis project Ga0154766, IMG submission 105774) | Deltaproteobacteria bacterium RBG_16_44_11
AGGTGGAAAAAGCGGAACTGGAATTTGACGAATCTATTTTTAAAACCGCCGCGTCTCCGGAAAACCTCAAGCCGCGCGCGCCGGTTGTTACCATTATGGGACATGTCGATCACGGCAAAACTTCTCTTTTAGACGCCATAAGACAATCAAATGTAATTGCGGGAGAAGCCGGCGGCATCACCCAGGCTATCGGCGCGTACCATGTTCACATAAACGATCGCGATATTGTATTTTTGGATACTCCCGGCCATGAAGCGTTCACCGCAATGCGGGCGCGCGGAGCGAAAGTAACCGATATCGTCGTTTTGGTTGTGGCTGCCGATGATGGCGTAATGGGACAAACTATAGAAGCCATCAATCACTCTAAAGTCGCCGGAGTGCCCATTATCGTGGCCATCAATAAAATTGATAAGCCCGGCGCCGATTCTGATAAAATCAAAAAGTCTCTTAGTGAACAAGGTCTTTTATCCGAACAGTGGGGCGGAGAAACCATTTTTTGCGAAGTTTCCGCAAAAAAGAAAAAAGGAATTGAAGAGCTTTTGGAAATGATTTTACTGCAGGCTGATGTTATGGAGCTAAAAGCCGACCCCGATCGTCCCGCCCGCGGTGTTATTATCGAATCTAAATTGGACCGCGGCCGCGGTCCCGTAGCGACAGTTTTAATTCAGGAAGGTTCTCTAAAAGAGAGCGATTCTTTCGTTTCCAAAACCGAGTATGGCCGCGTCCGGGCTCTGATTAATGATCAGGGACGACGTGTCAAGGAAGTCGGTCCGTCTATGCCCGTGGAGGTTATCGGTTTTTCCAGTGTCCCGCAAGTAGGAGCGGAATTTTTCGGTATCGACGATGAAAAGAAAGCGCGTAATATCGCTGAATATTGGATCAGGAAAACCAGGGAAAAAGAACTTTCCGCTTCATCAAAAATAACTCTGGAACAGCTTTACCAAAAAATCAAGGAAGGCGTAAAAGACTTCAATGTCATTATCAAAGCCGACGTGCGGGGATCCATTGAAGCGATTACCGACGCTCTAAATAAACTTTCCACTGATGATGTAAGGTTAAAAATTATTCACAGCTCTACCGGCGCCATCAGTGAAACTGACGTTTTGCTTGCTTCCGCCTCCAATGCCATCATTCTTGGATTTAATGTTCGTCCCGACGCGCGTGTGATTGAAGTTGCCGAGCAAGAAGCGGTAGAAATTAAACTTTATGATATAATTTACAATGTCATTGCCGATGTGCGCGCCGCCATGGAAGGTCTGTTGGAACCGGAGTATAAAGAAGTTGTTCAGGGGCGGGCGGAAGTACGCGAGCTTTTCAAAGTGCCCAAAATCGGCACTATCGCCGGCTGTTATGTGACCGACGGAAAAATAGCACGTAGCGCCAACCTGAAACTTGTCCGCGACAGTGTAGTTGTTTTCGATGGAAAAATATTATCATTGAAACGCTTCAAAGACGATGCCAGGGAGGTACTCGCCGGTTTTGAATGCGGCATCAGCATTGACGGATTCAACGATATTCATGTTGGTGATGTGATTGAAGCTTATATCAATGAGCAGTTGGCAAGAAAGCTCTAGCAACTAAATGCCGAGTTCAGAAATTTTTGTTGAGAAATATTTATGGTTATCGGCTACGGAATAATAAATTTGCGCATTCCGGAAAGCGGCTCTTTAAAAGAAAAAAGAAGCGTTTTGAATAAAATCTTAAAGCGAACACAAAATGAATTTAATGTATCCATCGCGGAAATCAGCAAGCTCGATAACTGCAAATTCGCCGAAGTTGGATTTGCCGTAGTCGGCAATGATTCCCGCTATATCAATGGAAAAGTAGATCATCTGCTTAGATTTGTCGATAATCTGCGCGTGGCCGAAATACTCGACAGTAAAATAGAAATCATGGTTGTTTCCGGTTTCCCGGAAGCCGCCGATTGGGAAATGGGGAAGTACGGTGACCTTTAAAAGAGCGGATCGAGTAGCCGAGTTAATTATGGCCGAAATTTCGGATATTATCTCTAAGGAAGTGAAGGATCCCCGCGTGCACGCGATAACTATCACCTCCGTCAAAGTAAGCGATGATCTGCGTAACGCGAAGATTTATTTTGTGGAAATGGGTAAAGATGAATGCTCGAACGAAATTCGAACGGGGTTAACCAAGGCGACCGGTTTTGTACGGCGGGAATTAGGCAAAAGATTGAATCTTCGTCTTGTACCGGAAATCAACTTTTTTCATGATCAGTCTTTTGGTTACGGCAGCCGCATTGATAAAATATTGGCCGATATCGCTCGGCAGGATGCAAAAAATGATTAACAAAATTATTGAGACGATAAATGAGGAACAGAGTTTTTTAATTACCTCCCACGTAAGGCTGGATGGAGATGCACTGGGATCAGAACTGGCTCTTTTTCTTGTGCTTAAAGACTTAGGAAAGAAAGTGGTTATTTATAATCAAGATGAAACGCCAACACATTATAGTTTTCTGCCGGCAGCTCAAAAAATAGTTCATCAGCTTGGTGATATTAAACAATATGGCGTAGTTTTCGTACTTGATTGCAGTGAATTGGAACGTGTCGGAGAAAAAGCTAAGGAAATTGGGAAGATTAAAATACTGATTAATATTGACCACCATATTTCCAACAATGGATTATCGCCGCTAAAAATATGGGACGGTAAGGCGAGTTCAACAGGAGAATTGCTTTTCCGTTTATTTCGGCAAATGCGCTGCAAGATGACTAAGGATATCTGCACCAATTTGTACGCAGCAATACTAACGGATACCGGTGGCTTCCGTTATTCCAATACGAGCAAAGATACGCTCTGGGCGGCGGGTAATTTGGTGGAAAACGGAGCTGACCCGCAATGGATTTCGGAAAATATTTATGAAAGCGATTCTCCGGCAAAGCTAAAACTGTTGGCAAAAGCGTTGGAAACATTGTCCCTGGATTTTAAAAACAAGATAAGCTCTTTGGTAGTTACCCAAAAAGCGCTGATGGAAGCGGGCGCCTCTTATGAACATACGGAAGGTTTTGTCGAGATACCCCGCTCAGTTAAAGGGATCTCCATTGCGGTTCTTTATACTCAGCTTGCGAACGACTATTTCAAGCTGAGTTTACGTTCCAAGGGTAAAGTAAATGTGGAAAAGATAGCCAAAAAGTTCGGCGGCGGCGGGCATGCTAATGCGGCGGCCTGCCGAATAAAAGGAGATATTGAAACAATTAAACTGAAGATTCTTAAAGCAGTTAAAGAAATGCAGTGATTTATGAATGGCGCAGTAATAATTGACAAGCCGGAAGGTAAAACTTCCCATGATATCGTGAGCGAAGTTAAAAAAATTCTGGGCGTCAGGAAAGCGGGGCACACCGGCACGCTTGATCCGATGGCCACGGGAGTTCTTACGGTATGTCTGGACGAGGCGACCAAGCTTACGAAATTTCTTGCCGGGGAAGACAAAGAATACCTGGCAACAATGCTGCTCGGAGTAAAAACGGACACATTGGATAGCAAAGGAAAAGTTATCGCCACATCCGATAAGTTTGTATCCGAAAAAGAAATTAGAGCCGTCATAACTCAGATGAAGGGAAAAATTAAGCAGATTCCTCCCGCATATTCCGCAATCAAATATCACGGCGAACCTTTATATAAATGGGCAAGAAGAGGGATACTCATTGATAAGGAACCGCGGGAGGTGGAAATTAATAGTATCATGATTGAGGATATTTCTTTGCCCCGTGTAACTTTTCGGGTTGATTGTTCCAAGGGCACCTATATTAGAACCCTTTGTTCCGATATAGGTGAGCGGCTTGGATGTGGAGCATGCTTGTGCGGCCTGCGCCGCCTGCGCAGCGGATTTTTTTCCGAAGAGATGGCCGTATCCCTGAGTAATCATGGAAATTATACATATAAGGATAAGAAAAACGAGCTTTTAGAAAAGATACTGCCCATGGCGAAATTAATGCCTTTAATGATTGCCATTGAGGTGGAAGTTAATTTCGCCGCAAAACTTCGCCACGGAACGCAACCTTCTGTGGAGATGATGAAGGAGTACGTTCTTCCTTTTCTTGCAGCAGGAGATATGATAAAGCTCATAAGTAGAGAAGGAGATCTGGTGGCCTTGGCGGAAATGGTCGTGCCGGTGAGCAAGTTTCCTGAATTCGATAGCAAAGATCAGGCCGCTAAAATAGTCAGAGTATTTAATAATATTTACAATTAATAAAAAATATATAATATGCGTAAAATTAATCATTTAGGAGGGAAAAAAGCGTGTTAACTTTGGAAAAGAGAAAAACATTAATTACGGATTATCGGCTTCATGAAAAGGATACGGGCTCTCCCGAAGTCCAGATCGCACTTTTGAGTGCCAGAATAGAATATCTGACGGAACATTTCAAGGCGCACAAAAAAGACCATCATTCGCGCCGCGGCTTGTTGAAATTAGTCGGTCAAAGAAGAAGGCTTCTCAATTACATTAAAGATAATAACGTCGAACGATACAGAAATATAGTGAAACGTCTGGGACTCAGGAAATAAAAAAGCGCAAGGGCGGAAGGCAATAGCTTATCGACTGCGGGCATGAAATTTATTTGCGGGCGTCAGTCGGCTATTGCGTTTCGCCCTTGAACTTCCTGTTGTCTTCTTTTAGACATAAATGGAGGAAAAATTAATGAGTAATACATTTAGTGCGGATTTTGCCGGGCGTAATGTTTCCCTGAAAACAAATTATGTTGCCGGTCAGGCTGATGGTTCCATATTGGTTTACTATGGAGACACAGTCGTTTTGGTAACGGCGGTTTCTTTAAAAACGGCCAGACAAGGAGTTGATTTTCTACCCTTGACGGTGGATTATCAGGAAATGACTTTTGCCGCCGGTAAAATTCCGGGAGGTTTTTTTAAAAGAGAAGGCCGCCCCAATGAAAAGGAAATTTTAACATCCCGAATAATCGACAGATCAATCCGTCCTTTATTTCCTAAGGAATATTTTTTCGAGACACAGCTGGTAGCGACCGTCCTTTCCGTGGATAAAGAAAACGACTCCGATGTCACCGCCATGATCGGGGCTTCGGCCGCATTGGAAATATCGAATATCCCCTTTAAAGGACCAATCGCCGGCGTGCGCGTGGGCAAAATCAACGGTGAATTTGTCTGCAACGCCCCAGCGGAAAAAATGAAGGAAAGCGAATTAAATATTTTTCTGGTGGGCAGAAAAGTAACGCCCGGTAAATCAGGCCGGCCTTATGATACGGAGCTGGTCATGATGGAAGGCGATGCCAAAGAAGTTGAAGAAAGCGTAATTATCGACGCCATAAATTTCGGTTTGGAAGCAATTCGGCCGGCAATTGACCTGCAGGATAAAATGCGTGCGGCCGCCGGTAAAGAAAAAAGGCCGCTAGAGAAAGTGGTTCCTGATGAAGAATTGGTTGCTCGCGTTAGCGCCGAGGCTTTGGCTGGCCTGAACGAAGGCTATAGCATGCCCCGTAAATTGGAACGCTACGCCAAACTTGATTCCGTAAGGGAAGCCGTGATCAAGAATATCGGCGGCGATGATGCTTTGCTGTGTAAGAAAATTGCAGCAATTATTGAAGAGTTGGAGAGGCACATTTTGCGCAACATGATCATCCAAAAAAAGAAAAGAATTGATGGTAGATCATCTGCTGATATTCGTCCGATTAGCGCCGAAGTAGGAGTTTTACCTCGCGCCCACGGTTCGGCTTTATTTAACCGTGGTGAAACGCAAGCGCTCGTCGCTCTCACCTTAGGAACATCTTCCGACGAACAACGCATGGATTATATAGGCGGCGAAGAAATGAGGTCATTCCTTTTACATTACAATTTCCCGCCCTATTGTGTCGGCGAAGCCAAACCTCTGCGCAGCCCGGGCAGAAGAGAAATCGGTCACGGCGCTTTAGCACGAAAGTCACTTGTGCCTGTTTTGCCCACACCTGAAGAATTCCCTTACACCATCCGAATAGTTTCCGAGATTCTTTCTTCCAACGGTTCTTCTTCAATGGCTACGGTTTGCGGCGGCATGTTATCTTTGATGGACGCGGGTGTGCCGGTCAAAAATATTGTCGCGGGCATTGCCATGGGTCTTTTGAAAGAAGGAGATAAGGTTGTTATTTTATCCGACATTCTTGGTGATGAGGACCATGCCGGAGACATGGATTTCAAGGTTTGCGGCACGGAAAAAGGGATCACGGCCATGCAAATGGATATTAAAATCGACGGCCTGACCGAAGATATTTTGCGAGCCGCTCTTACCCAAGCAAAAGAAGGCCGAGTTTTCATAATTGGTAAATTGCGGCAGACGATAGCGGCGCCGCGTCCGGATATTTCTCTTTACGCTCCTCGTATTACCACCGTCAAAGTCAAGGAAGACCAGGTACGCACTGTAATCGGTTCGGGCGGCAAGAACATCCGGCAGATTATTAGTGAAACCGGAGTCACCATTGACGTTGAAGATGACGGTACGGTAACAATTGCCTCCAGCGATGCCGAAGCGGCGGCCCGCGCTGTAGCTATGGTCAAATGGCTCACCGAGGAAGCCGAAGTCGGAAAAATTTATAATGGCACCGTGAAGAAAATTGTTGATTTCGGCGCCTTTGTGGAAATTTTACCCGGGACCGAAGGCTTGCTGCATATATCGCAAATCGCCAAAGAAAGAATAAATAAAGTCACGGATGTATTAAAAGAAGGCGACGAAGTAATGGTAAAAGTTCTGGAAGTGGACAAACAGGGCAAAATTAGACTTAGCCGAAAAGAAGCCCTGGGAGCGCAAGTAAAATAAGCCGAATATTTGACCCGGGACAACATCTCCAAAATATCCATTTTGTAATTATGATTAAATAATTGCAAAATGGATCTCTCCTAAAAATAGATAGGCTACTTTATTTTTTTAAAGTGAGCTGATAAATATTTCGAGCATAAAACACTATGGAAAAACCAGAGGCGATTATACAAAAAATAAGCGGCAATGATGATATCCCTTTGCCCCGCTATATGACTAGTCAGGCTGCCGGGATGGATATATTCGCAGCGGTGATTGAAGAAGAGATTATTGAACCCGGCCAGCGGAAAAAAATCCCTACGGGAATTAAAGTGGCTCTGCCCGAAGGCTATGAAGCGCAAATAAGGCCTCGCAGCGGACTAGCCCTGAATCAGGGCATAACCCTGCTTAATTCCCCGGGCACGATCGATGCCGATTATCGCGGAGAAATTGCTTTGATTGTTATAAATCATGGGCAGGAACCTTTTGTCGTTAAAAGAGGTATGCGTTTGGCGCAGATGGTCGTTCAGAAAACCTGCCGTTTGAAATGGGTGGAAGCTTCCGAGCTAACTACCACCTCCAGAGGTAGCGGTGGTTTTGGTCATACCTAATACCAATTCTAAATCACCACGCTATTTTTGTTGGCAGTTCAGCCCGGCGCATGCCTGGGTCGTTGTCGGCTTCCTCACCGTATATACAACGCGTGACCTTTAGGTTATACGCCTCGTCGCCTCCGCCTAGCCACCTCAATATCATCTTTGATTTAGATTAGGCCGTAGACGTAAAAAACTTCTTAACTTTTGCAATTGGCATTAAACAATGATATGAAAATGATGTAATTATATCCGTACAAGAAAAAGTTAAAGCATGAAAAAATTTAAAGTCAAAAAAACATTTCAAGAAATTAATGAAAAAATCAAAAATGGGCGTGCCGTAGTCATAACCGCCGAAGAAATGATCGATATTGTGGAAAGACACGGCGAAATTGAAGCGGCGCGTAAAATCGATGTAGTAACTACCGGAACTTTCAGTCCCATGTGCTCTTCGGGCGCTTTTCTTAATTTCGGACACACATCACCGCGTATTCGGGCATCCAAAGTCTGGTTAAACGATGTACCAGCTTATGGAGGTATTGCCGCTGTGGACTGCTACATCGGCGCGACGGAGGTTGTGGAAGGTGATCCACTCAACAGCGTTTATCCCGGAGAATTTAATTACGGCGGCGGGCACGTCCTCGAAGATTTTGTCAGTGGAAATGTTATCAAACTGCGCGCCGAAGGTTACGGTACGGATTGTTATCCCGCAAGAAAATACGAAAGAAACATAACGATCAATGATTTACAGGACGCCATTTTGTTTAATCCGCGCAATGCTTATCAAAATTACAATTGCGCCGTTAATTTATCCGACACGACAATTTACACATATATGGGAATGCTGCGTCCACGAATGGCCAACGCCGCTTACGCCACCTCAGGACAATTAAGCCCTTTATTCAATGACCCTTATTATAGGACTATCGGTGTCGGCACGCGAATATTTTTAGGCGGAGCCCAGGGATTTATCGCCTGGCCCGGCACCCAGCATAATCCCAACGTGCCGCGTACGGCTAATGGTGTTCCTAAACAGGGAGCCGGCACAATTGCCGTCGTAGGCAATTTGAAAGAAATGATCCCGGAATGGCTGGCCGGCGCCAGTATTTTAGGCTATGGCGTTTCTTTGTTCGTAGGGATAGGAATTCCCATCCCCATTTTGGATGAAGAAATGGCGCGCTTTACAGCAGTCAAAGATGAAGACATTTATACCCAGATTTATGATTACAGCATGGATTACCCCAAGGGTAAACCAAAACCCCTGGCGGAAGTCAGTTACAAAGATTTGCGCAGCGGAACAATACTTATCAATGAGAAAAAAGTTATAACAGCTCCTTTATCCAGTTATTACAAATCCGGACAAATTGCTAACATCCTTAAAGAATGGATAGAAAAAGGTAATTTTCTGTTGGGTGAACCTCAGCAAATTTTGCCTTCCGTACAAATTTAATTATCTCTTTTTCATTTATTAATATTTCCTGCCTTTGTTTTAACCAGTAACAACTCGTATAACTATTTACAAATATCAGCCTTTCAGCATCTCTTAAGTCAGCCGTTTAACGATAAACCTATTATCAAATTAACATAAATATTTGTAATTATTTACTTTATCATTTAATATTAATCGATATTAATTAATTTCAACTATTATTAAACTTTTTTCTTGACTTTTACTTTAAAATAGTGTTTTTAGCAATCATAGTGAGGTGAAGCTTTAATCTATGGTAGATAATATTAAGAAAAATAGAGTAAAAAAATTCCGAGAGACAATACCTTTAAGCGTAGCTGAGTTAGCCAGAAAGGCCGGGTTAACTCCACAAACGATTGCTAAAATGGAAAAAGGATTGTCCACAAGGAAAAATTCGGAATTGAAAGTAGCCAAGGCATTGCAAAAACCATATGAGGAAGTTTTTTCTTGAAAAGGCAACAGATAGACATGATGGATTTCTGCCATTTTGAGTGCGGGAGAAAGTTTTCTAAATGAAGATAGGCAGGTATCTCGTTGTTTTTTTACTGGTTATGGCTCTTTTGATAACGTTCGGCAACCGAGGACTTGTTGATAATTATTTAATGAATAAGCGGCTGGCCGAGTTAAAGTTCCAAAATGATGAAATAGCAATAGAAAATAAGGAATTGAAGAGGAAAATACTTTTATTGCGTGACGACTTAACCTATATTGAAATGTTAGCCCGCAGCGAATTAGGCATGGTTCGAGAAGGAGATATTGTTTACCGGCTAACAAAATGACCGGGTAAACTTTTTAGCTTAAATAACTTGAAGGTGTATTAATGTTAGATATCGGTTCAAAAACCAAGAAACTCGTTGGCCTGGATATCGGAGCAAGTTCATTAAAATTGGCCGAAGTCCTGAGCACGGCTAATGGTTATGTTCTTAACCGTTTCTTACAGATTCCTTTGCCCAAAGGCATTATCGTGGAAGGTGTTTTAAATGATCCCAAAGCGCTTTCCTTGAAAATCAAAGAACTTTTTTGGAATTCTAGTTGCAGGGGGAAAGGTGTTGTTGCTTCTTTATCCGGAAATTCCGTTGTCGTAAAAAAAGCAACCTTCGCCCAAATGGATGAAACAGAGCTACGCGATTTAATCCGTGATGAAGCAGGTAAATATTTGCCTTTTGATAATATGGACGAAGTTAATTACGATTTTCAGATTTTGGGTGATAATGAATATAATCCCAATCAAATGGATGTGATTATTGTAGCGGCCAAAAAAGATATGATCGAAACTTATGTTGCTGCAATTACAGCAGCCGGTCTTAATGTCGCAATTATGGATGTGGATTCTTTCGCTTTGGAAACCATGTATGAAGCTAATTATGAATTTGAGGATAATGAAATTGTCGTCATCGTGCGTATAGGCGCGGATCTTACGACAATCAACGTTATTAAAGGCGGCATGTCCATTTTCACCAGAGATTTTACTTTGGGTGGCAACTCTATTACCCAAGGCTTGCAGGAAAAATATGGTGTGACTTTTGAGGAAGCCGAACAAATTAAAGTCAATGGAATACCCGGCAGCGATCAGGATAATTTGGACTTAAGAAATAGTATTCTTGATTTCGCCGAACCGATTTGTTCTGAAATTGAAAGGTCTATTGATTATTTCCGCTCAACTTTCGGAGGCGAATATATTAAGCGTATATATCTTTCCGGAGGCTCGTCCAAGATTCCCGGACTGGCCGCAAATCTATCACAAAAGTTGAATGTCGATACGGAATTAATCAATCCGCTTTTGAAAATCGGCTATAATAAAAGAAATATAGATCCAAAGACGGCAGAAAGCATTAAACCCATTGCCGCGGTTGCTATCGGACTGGGTTTGAGGACAATAGGCGACAAATGATTAAAATTAACCTTTTACCTTATCATGAAAAGGAAAAGAAAGAGAACCTTGCCCGGCAGGTATTTATGATTATCGGCGCATTTGTTATATTTATTCTATGTCTTGTCTGGGCGCAAGTTTGGGTGTATTCATCGGTTAAAAATCTGGAGGATAAGATTAAAGACTCGGAGGCAACGCTAACCGTTTTAAATAAAAAAATTGGCGACCTGGAAAAATTTAAACGTGATAAAGAAGATTTGGAACAAAAAATAGGTGTAATCAAAACATTAGAAGAAAACCGTATGGCTCCGGTAAAGACCTTAGACGACCTGGCGATGCTTGTTCCGCTTAAAAATATCTGGCTTATTAAGATTACACAGAAAGACAATCGTCTTACTATTGAGGGAAACGGCAG
>Ga0154766_113_pt4 | contig 11015 bp, 17 predicted proteins | sample Rifle2008BG16ft_FD_105774 | JGI IMG/M metagenome (GOLD analysis project Ga0154766, IMG submission 105774) | Deltaproteobacteria bacterium RBG_16_44_11
ATTAAGGCTCATCCCTTACTATCTGTAATTCGTGATTCACGCGCCCAGTTTTTAATGGCGTTGAAACATTTAAATTTGGACCTAGAACCTTTACGGGATCGGGCAGGCAGGAGGTAATCGAACGGTGCCGACAAATAGAAGACGACGAACGCGAAAAATAATCAAAAGCATTTTAACGGATAGCCTTCGGCAATATTTGGAAATGGGGGATTATTGTGGCAAGGGACTTCCCCTCGATTCGCCTGGGCGAATTCAGACATTTATGTTGGCCCATCCGAGCAAACGGCCGCAATTAAAGGAAACCTGGCTGAGACATCGCGCAGAAATTCTCCAGCAATGGAAGGCGGAAAAACGCCCAGGATTGCCTTGGGCCGAAAAAGAATTCGGCAAAGAGATACAATCGGCACATGCCGTGAGTATATAAGCAGCCTTACCCTTGTTTGCGGGATGCTTTCAAGGGAAGCCATATCAGAGACAAAGAGGATAACCTGCGGGATGTAGGGAGGCCGGAAGGTCAGACGGTATGACGAAAAAATCATGGCCCTGTGGGATGCAGAAAGATGAACGGCTCGCAGCAACAAAAAATAAAATAAAGGAGATTTATTCATATGAGCGAACTAACGGACATAACGGCATTAGTACAAAAGATGGGAAACGAATCTAAACAGTTCATGGAGCGCTACGATGGAAAAGTCAAAAATCTTGAATCCATCGTGAATGCTATTGAAATAGCTTTGGGCCGAAGCGAGATCCGCGGCGGTGGGTCATCGCACGACGGCGCTTTCTCGGCCGCAGCGCAAGAGCACAAGGAAAAATTTCTCGCCTGGGCGCGAAAAGGCAGCGACCCTGACGGACTGCGAGCGCTTGAAGTCCAAGCAAACCTTTCAACTCTCAGTGATCCGGCCGGTGGTTATCTTGTGCCGATAGAGATCGAGAAAAACATTGAACGGTTGGCGCTGGCTGCGGTTGCTATGCGACGGCTGGCAAGGATCAGGACAAGCAAAGGGGAATACAAAAAGCCCCTGAGCAAAGGCGGTGCTACCGGAGGTTGGGTTGCGGAAAAAGCGGCGCGTCCGGAGACCGATACACCGGAGCTGACATTGTTTTCGCCTCCAATGAACGAGATTTACGCGATGCCCAGCGTAACGCAGAAGCTTCTCGATATGTCGGACTTCGATATCGAGGGTTGGATTTTAGAAGAAATCAACGACGTGTTTGTCACTACTGAAGGCACTGGCTTCATTACCGGCAACGGAGTTGGACGAGTCAAAGGGATCATCGATGCGGCTTTAATGGTTCCGAATGCAAACTGGGTATATGGGAAAACCGGCTATATCGCCGGCGGTCATGCAAGCCTTTTGAACAATGCCGATAAGCTGGTTGACCTTCAACACGCCTTGAAGCCGGTATATCGTCAGAACGGCACCTGGTTGATGAACGATGCAACGTTTGCGATTATTCGCAAGTTCAAAGACGGTGACGGGAATTATCTCTGGAGACCGGGCCTGTTGGAAAATGCGCCTAATACCCTTTTGGGAAAGCCGGTAGAGATTGACGACAATGTTCCGGACGTCGGCGCGGGTGCTTACCCGATTGCCTTTGGCGATTATCGGAGGGCATATACGATTGTCGACCATTTGTCAGGCACGCGATTGCTCAGGGATCCCTACACGACAAAGGGCTTCGTCAATTTTTACGTCACGAAGAAAATCGCGGGCGGGATTTCCAATTATGAAGCGATTAAATTTTTGAAAATCGCAACATCATAAACAAAAGACAGGAACGGCGATCCTGGGCGGGTTTTTTTGATTAGTTTTTCCCCGCAAAAAGCGCCGGGCGCAAGCTACAGAGTGCGCGGGTCACTACCTCCCCATAACCTGTAGCAGCTGGCGGGGAACTGATAAGCCCTGAGCCAGCACGGCCGCTTGCCAAAGGTGAGATATTTTTTCAACGTCCCTATCTGCCAATGGAGCAACAAGAGGCCGGTCATTAATCAATGCCGGGGGTGTGTCTTTTGCCGTCCCTGGCATTATTAACAATACCCTATGAACAATGAAAATGATCCCTTCGATATTCTTAATAGCGAGCAGCCCCTTGAATCCGGAGTATATGGTCTATGGCTTCATATCTTTTGTATGTCCGTCTTTGAACTTCTCAATGGCAGATGTTCGCCGGTGGGCGCGGAAGCGTTTTTATTTGACAGTGAGAATTTCTTTTTTGATTTTGTCGCTGATAAACTTGGTTATGAGCCGGGAAAAATGAGAAATCGAATCCGCGAGGCGTTAAAAGGATAAAAAAAGACACTAGACACTTTAAAAAAAAGGAGAAACTATCTTAGTCATGAAGCATTTTGGAATATGGAATGTTGAACATTCTACGTGGATCGTAAGTGGCGATGGGATGATTTTTTGGACAACCAGCAAAGCTGTTGCAGACGCCTACCTTAAGTTCTGTAATAGCAACAAGACATTTCCCCTTGAAGTTAGGGAATTTCTCGAAACAGAGGAATAAGAATAGCAACGACGTTGACAACCGTCAATATCGCCACAAAAACAGTAAGCCAGAGCAGCCTCCGCGTATATAAGAGCATCGCCTCTGTCTGCCTATTCTGCCCTCTGCGATTTAATTCGTCGCGGTAATAATTAATGCCCATTACGGTACTTTGCGCCAAAGCGTCATGCTCAGAGATAAGTTGGTCGTCGCTTAGTTCTTGAAGCTCTTTTAATGTGTATGCCATGCCTACTATTCCTTTTGCGGATATGTTGAAATATGGCCTTTCTTTTACTCCTGATTGAAAAGGAAATCAAATATTTCTATGTGGGATAATAATTAAGATCGTTGGAAGCGGGGGCGCGTGGGAGCCGCCCGTATCTAAGAAATATTCAGATCCCGCGATCCGGTGAGCTGAATTTGACCGAAAACAGCATAAAATAGGGGTCACATGCGTAATAACGCACGTTTCAAGTAACATTATTAAAAAAAGGCAGTGTGGGAAGGCTATCTCTTTTTTGCCTTAGACCTTGATCTTGCCGGTGCCAGACCTTTTTCAACAAGTTGGCGGACGGCAGCGGAACGGGAAGAAATACGATTGCTGAAACGATAATCATCAATTCGCTTCAACAATTCTTCTTCCATAACAAAAAGGATCTTAGGTTTATCACTCGGCATAGTGTTTAACTAATATATTCAGGGGGTATTTGCAATAAAATATTTTGCTTGCTTTTTCGGTTTATAAAATATATAGGTGTATAACCTCAAATCTCAGAGCACAGGACAAATGAAAATAAACTTAATAAAGCCCCGTTTGAAGATTCCTGTAAAAGGCGACTTTACAGGCAGCCCCTGTGACTGTGAGAACTCTTTTAAACGGGGTTTTTATTTATGGAGGTGAAATGAAGACAAATAAAAAAAATGAATATGGGTGTCGTTCCAATGATGAAATACTTGCTGACGCTCGCGAAATCCTAGAATCAGGCGGTGAGGAAGATAGAGATAATCTTGCGCTCAACATTTTTATAGGTCTGAAGATAGTCAGACTAACACACGAAAAACGGAAACAGGAAATGGAAATCACGCCTTTGAATATTATCAAAGGAGGACTTTATAAACAGCCCAAAACGATAAACAATAAAAACATAACAGACAAATTCAAAGTATTGCGGGGAAATCAAAATTAAGAGGAAAAATCAATGGAAGAAACGTTGAGAGGATTTAAAAATTATGAAGACTATTTGTCCTACGCGCAAGTTTGTTTATCGTGGATGAATGAAGCTGAACACCGCAAGTTATACGATGAACTTCTAAAGCAAAATAATATTGACCCGATTTGTGTCATGCGCCGAATGAGCGCGGCGGCACACGCTTAATGGAGGTAATATCATGAAAAAAAAGACGACCGCAAAAGTAGATTTAAACAAAGAAATAGAAAAACTTCCGTTTTGTAAAATGGTCAACAGACGCAGAAACTTTTGGAGCACGGAACCAACAGGCAATTATGAAACTGATTGTCAAACCGGGAAAAAGTACGCGGAGCTTGCCTTGAGTTATATGAGGTTAGTAGATTCACGCATGCCCGGACGTTTCTTTTTTGTGTGGGTCGTTCTTGCTATGACGAAAGAAAAAGACAACGGGAATGACGGTATTAAGGTTGGTTTTTTGGACTCTATGGGAAAGGCTGTAATGGCATTAAGTCTTAGCAAAGGGTCTGTGTTTGTGGGCGCAATCGAAAAAGCAGCAAAAAAAGGTTTGCATGATTTGGGCGGGGCCGGTGCGCATCGAAAGGCTCTACTGGGGAAAGAGAGCGAGCGCCATCATCTATCAGGCTGAAAGCGTCTTTAAATCCGAAATGGAGGCAATATCATGGGAAAAAAGATGGTCGCAAAAATAGATTTTAACGAAGAAATAAAAAAACTTCCGTTTTGTAAAATGGCCGGCAAAGGTCTTGACCGGAGAAGATATTTTTGGTGTACAGAGCCGACGGGCGATTATGAAAGAGATTGTCAAACCGGGAAAAGATATGCAGAACTCGCTTTGAGTTGTATGAAGCTCCCGGACGCGCCAGCACATTCATTTTTAGGATGGTGCGTTGAAGATATGGTGCAAGAAAAAGACAACGGAAATGATGGTATTAAAGTTGGCTTTTTGAACGCTATAGGCACGGCGGCTGCGGCATCAAATCTTAATCTAGTCGAATACCATGGACAACGAAAAATGAGAACCGAAAAAGGTTTGCGTTTGTGGGCGGCCGCTGCGGCATCAAACCTTGATCTAATCGAATACTATAAGCAACATAAAATAAGAATCGAAAAGGGTTTGCATTTGTTGGCGCAATCGAAAAAGCAGCAAAAAAAGGCTGCATGATTTTGAGGGTCAGCGCGGGGCCGGTGCGAGTGTTGGTCCAACAAATAAAAAAGGGGTAATTTATGGGCGTCAAAGTAAAAGAGCGACCAGAGGGATCAGGAATATGGTGGATATTCATTGACCACAGCGGCAAGCGCAAGGCAAAGAAGATCGGCAAAAATAAGCGCGTTGCCATGGAAGCCGCTAAAAAGATCGAAGCAAAATTGACCCTGGGGGAAATGAATCTTAATGAATCCCCCAGGCCCCCTACGCTCAAAGAATATATTGACGGCTGGCGCGACGGTGCCGGTGAAAAGAAAATAGGATGGTATGAAAAAGTTGCCGTCTTATCTCTGAAGCATTCCACATATTGCAGTTACCGCTTGATCATTGATCTTCATCTTATCCCTGCTTTTGGTTCTAAACCGATAAATGAAATCACGCCTGGAATGACCAGCGATTTAATATGTCAGAAAATCAAGGATGGACTCAGAAGCTCCACGGCAAGAAACATTAAAAACTGCCTAAGCGCCATCATGCGCCATGCTGTCAATCCTGACCGCCTGATTACATCAAATCCCGCTCTCAATGTACCGATACCAAAACCGGAAGATGAACGGCCGCTAAAAGAACCAGATCCCTTCACCTGGGAAGAACGCGCAAAGATCGAGAGCACATTTAAAAAAGCATGTCCCAAGCATCATGCGCTTGTCGTCTGTGATTTTCGTACTGGCCTGAGAATTGGTGAACTGATTGGCCTACAGTGGCCGGATATGGACTTCTCTCAAAAATTAATTCTTGTACAAAGGAATATCACGCGCGGGAAAATAACGACGCCCAAAAGCCGGTCGAGCCGGCGCTATGTAAGAATGACCTCATATCTTGTCGAAATTTTGAAACGCCATAAAATCTACATGGCAGAGAGAACACTTAAACAGGGATGGAAATCAATGCCTGACTGGCTCTTTGTTAATGATGACGGTACGCCTTTAAATTACGGAAACTTTATTCATCGAGAATGGAATCCCGTAATGAATAGATCAGGATTGAGGCGGAGAACGCCTCACGATATGAGACATACTTACGCCACATTACGATTAAGCAAAGGAGACTCGCTGGCGGAAGTCAGTAAAGAAATGGGGCATTCCACACCGGAGATCACATACAGAACCTATTACAAATGGCTGCCGAAAGAAAGCACATCGAATATCGATGAACTGGACACGCAACCATCCGCAACCCAGGCGCAACCAGCTATAAAAAGGGAACTAAAAGAAAATGTCTAAGCCCTTGATTTTAAATGGAGGCGGCATCCGGATTTGAACCGGAGAATAACGGTTTTGCAGACCGCTGCCTTAGCCACTTGGCTATGCCGCCATAAAAAATGGAGCGGGCGAACGGATTTGAACCGTCGACGTCTACCTTGGCAAGGTAGCACTCTACCGCTGAGCTACGCCCGCTCATTAAAGCGAGAAGTAACTATATTAAAAAGAACTCTCTTGTCAATAAAAAAGTGTTAAACGTTCTACAGGTAAAGTGTTTTTAATTTTCAGCAACAGCTAATAATCTACTTCAGGCCTCAACGCCGCATGAATTTTGATTATAATTACATTAGCGCGGATAAAATGTTGCCACGTTGATTTCCGGACGGTCGATTTTTGAATAATTACGATCTTTCCAGCAAACTTAGCGGCCTATTTACCTGCACGGTAGCGATAATATTTTATAAAATAATCCACACCGGAAATGATTGTTAATCCTAAGGCGATATAAAGAATAACCATCCCGACAGCATGGGCATCGATACTAAAAATAGAATAATGAATCATGAGCGCGGTTATCGCGATATTTTGCGCTAAAGTCTTTTGTTTACCCAGAAGGCTCGCTTGAATAATAAATCCTTCCGAAGAAGAGGCGCTTCGTATCCAATCGACAAGCAAATCCCTTATAATGGTTATAGCCGTGATCCATGCCGGTACACGGCCGATTGGAATCATTAAAATCATTGCTGTATTGACCAGTAGTTTATCGGCAATCGGGTCAAGAAATTTGCCTATTGTTGTAACCAGTGAGTATTTTCTGGCGATATACCCATCAATCAGGTCAGTCAAAGAAACGGCAACAAATAATATTGCCAGAACCAGACTCCAAAATTTACCGGGGGATAAAAGCAGAACAAACAGAAACGGAACAACGCCGATTCTCATCAACGTTATGGTATTGGGCAAATTGAATATTTCACGCCTTGTAATCATGCTTTACCGATTAATTGATAATTATTTTCATTTTTGCGGAACTTTTTTCCAATCTTCCAAAAACATCTTTATACCTTTATCCGTAAGCGGATGCTGGGCCAATTGAGTTATCACTTTAAAGGGAATAGTTGCTATATCTGCGCCCATTAAAGCAGCATCCAAAACATGCCGCGGATGGCGGATACTGGCCACAATAACTTCTGTTTCATAGCCGTAATTATCGTAAATTGTTAAAATCTGTTCGACCAACTCCATGCCGTCGTGGGCAATATCGTCAAGACGGCCGACAAAAGGACTCACGTAGCGTGCTCCCGCTTTCGCGGCCATCAGCGCCTGCAAAGGAGAAAAGATTAAAGTTTCATTGACAGCAATACCGGCATCGGCAAACATCTTTGTTGCTTTTAATCCTTCAGTACACAGAGGAACTTTAATGACAACATTATCTCCCCATTCCGCCAACTTCTTGCCTTCCGCAAACATTGCCTTTGCTTCCAGAGAGACAACTTCTAAACTTACCGGACCTTTCACGGCTTTTAGAATCTCTTTGACGACAGGTTCAAATCCTTTTTTTTCTTTCGCGATTAGCGATGGATTGGTGGTAACACCGTCAACCATTCCCAAATTAAGGCCTTCTTTTATTTCCTCAATATTGGCGGTATCAATAAAAAATTTCATGGCTCCCCCTATATCTATTATCTATTTTATCTGTTTTTTCCCAATATATATTTTTCATAACATTGCTTGCCGCAAAAGTTATAGGTTCTGCCCGATATTTCTTTCCTATAAGCCTGGCTTATCGGAATGTATGTATGACAAGCGGGATCCTCAACCAAGTCTTCCCCTGAAGCGGACGGTGAAACAACCCCGGAAGAATTACCTCTGGCCAGTTTATTCTGCCGCATAGATTTTATTATTCTATACAACAAAAAAATTAGAATCAAAAATACTAAAACGCGAAAAAACATGATTTCCTGCCAAATGATTATTTATTCTTTGATGATTTCAACAATTTTATTATCTTTAAGCCTGTTTTTTAGCCCGCGAACGGAAATACCAAAAGCGGGATGAATAAAATAAGAGGCGATTTCATTCAATGGCTCCAGAACAAAACGCCGCTTGTGCAGTTCCGGGTGCGGCACTGTTAAACCTGCTTCTTGAATTATATCCCTCCCATAAAAAAGAAGATCAAGGTCAATAATCCTGGGGCCTCCTTTGGCTCCCCTTTCGCGTCCCATGGATTTTTCTATTTTTTGTAAAGCTCCCCATAGATCGCGCACGAGAAGCGTTGTCTTTATTTCAACAATGGCATTTACAAAATAATTTTGCTCCTCAATTCCTACGGGTTCCGTTTTATAAAAAGAAGAAGGTTGAATTAATGTAACACCATTTATACAACTGATGCTTTCCACGGCATGCTCGCAGTTTTGCAGAGCATCGCCTAAATTAGAACCAATCCCAATATAACAAATAACACCATTCAAATTATAAAAGCCTTCTGGGCTCCCCTCATCTCAATCCTAACACATCCTGCATGTCATACAATCCATTTTCCTGATGAACAATCCACTTTGCCGCGCGAATTGCTCCTTTGGCAAAATTATCGCGGCTTTGGGCACGGTGAATGAATTCCAACCTTTCTCCTATCCCGCCAAAAATTACCGTATGTTCACCTACTATATCACCGGCGCGAATTGTCTGGATGCCTATCTCTCTTTTTGTCCGCTCACCGATCAAACCTTTGCGTGTATAAACCGCATCTTTTTCCAGATTCCGTCCCAATTTATCGGCAATAACCTGGGCCATTTTCATGGCCGTTCCGCTGGGGGCATCTTTCTTTAAATGGTGATGAGCTTCAATAATTTCAACATCATAATCATCATTAAGAATACCGGCGCAATATTCCAATACTTTTAACATCACATTAACGCCTACGCTCATGTTCGGAGCTAATACGCAACGCGTGTTTTTTGCCAGTTCTTTTACTTTTTTCATTTCATCGGCGGTAAACCCGGTTGAGCCGATGACAATCGCGCGATTTTTTTCTCCCGCAATTTTTAGATACTGAAGAGAAGCTTCATGATTGGTAAAATCGATAACGACGTCAGACTGATCAATACAGTCGGTTAATTTGTCACAAACCGCTATGCCAGTTGTGCCTAATCCCAACCCCTGGCCGACATCGCGACCGATAATAGGATGCCCGGCCACCTCCACCGCAGCCACTACTTTGATATCCTCCATCATGGAAATAAGGCTGACAATTCTGCCTCCCATTCTCCCCCCGGCTCCGGTAACGACAACTTTAACCATAAAATTATCTCCTAAAATTAATTATTGTGAAACTCCAATTCCGAAAGCGAAGTAACCTAAAGGTCATCTGCGACGTAGCGGAATTGGTAAGTTGTAATGAGACCCAAGCTTCAGAAACAAAGTGCACTGAAGCTTGCAGGTCGAATTATCCCGCAAAGCGGAGGGTATGAAAACCAAAGCAAGCTTTGGTTTTCATACCAGTGATTTACGGCAAGATAATTAAATAAGAGCATAATTAACCATAACTTTTTTTAACTTTTCGAAATTTGCCTCAGACATTTTACAAAGAGGCAACCGATATTCGTATTTTATTTTACCCATTAGCGACAACGCCGCCTTAACGGGAATAGGATTGACTTCAATAAAAAGAGCTTCCATCAACGCGCCCATTTTATGATGAAGCGTTTTTGCTCTGGCTATTTCACCTGCCGCAAAGGCATCGACCAGCGCGGCCATTTCTGCAGGCACTACATTGGAAACAACAGAAATAACGCCCGCGCCGCCAATCGCCAATAACGGTAAAGTGAAGATATCATCGCCTGATAAAACCGCGAAATCTTCCGCGCAAAGTTCGACAATATCGCTCATTTGCTTGATCGAACCTGATGCTTCCTTGATGCCGACAATATTTTTTATCTTGGATAATTTAGCGACCATTTCCGGCATAAGATTTACACCGGTACGGCTGGGTATATTATACGGAATGATGGGAATGGGAACTTTTTCGGCAATCGTTTTAAAATGCTGATAAAGCCCTTCCTGCGTAGGGCGGTTGTAATAAGGACAAACAATCAATGCTCCATCGGCGCCTGCACTATAAGCATGTTCGGTCAAACGTAAAGCCTCGGTTGTGCTATTTGATCCTGTTCCGGCAATAACCGGCACCCTCTTTTTTACGGCATCGATGGTAATTTCAATGACCCGATCATGCTCCTCATGAGAAAGGGTTGCCGATTCACCGGTAGTGCCGCAGGGGACAATACCATCTGTTCCATTTACAATTTGAAATTCGATAAGTTCCCGCAACGACTCTTCATCGATTTTGCCGTTTTTAAAAGGTGTAACAATAGCGACTATTGCTCCCTTAAACATATTAAATTCTCCTCAAATATTTCTTCATTTAAAATTTATCTCCGTGTTTGACGCCTCGCTACAAAAAGCGTCATTATCACAAAGCATCAATCTATAATTGTATGTTTTGTCCCTTTCAACTTTTTTATCGGTAAAATTAAACGCTTTAAATTTTTTATCCTCCCGAGCTGATTCCTTTACAAAAATCTTGCCTATGCGCTCGTATGTCCGCGGACAACCCTTACATTCATTTCCGGCGCTGCCGACCTCACTTTTTTCTATGAGTATATAATTAATAATTCCATCTTTATTGTAAAAATCCCATTTTAGAACAACGCTATCATTTAGCATTGAAGCTTCCATATTCTTTACTAAATTTTTATAATCAATAACAGAGGTTGAAGCAATAGGATTGCCTTTCAGGCCGCATCCCGTGACAATAATCAATAATATCAAACAATAAAATACACTATATTTTGCCGGATTTTTTTTCAATTTCTTTTATCCTTTCCCACACCGCTGAAGTTGCCGTACCGCCCG
>Ga0154766_120_pt14 | contig 10891 bp, 8 predicted proteins | sample Rifle2008BG16ft_FD_105774 | JGI IMG/M metagenome (GOLD analysis project Ga0154766, IMG submission 105774) | Deltaproteobacteria bacterium RBG_16_44_11
AATCTGCCCTTTGCGCAAACCAAAGACTTCGGCCGCTTTCTCATCAAATATTTCCTGCACAACTTCAATTTCCAGAAAATGATTGCCGGAACCCAGCGTACCTAACTGCTGTTTGCCTCTCTCCATGGCTCGAGCGGAAACTTGCTCGGGATCAGCTCCAGCCATTGTACCTTTGTCTTCTGTTGTCTCCAAATCTTCCGGTAGCCCAAATCCGTTTTTCACCGCCCAGGCGGAACCTTCTTCCAAAACCTTCTTTTGGTCTTTACCGGATAATTTTACGTTTCCTGTAGAGCCAACTCCGGAGGGAATTCCCTGATAAAGAGCAATGGGCAAATCATTTATCTTGCTTTTAATATCCGTCAGCTCCAAACCGGTGGCTACCAAACGACAACCGCAATTGATATCGTAGCCCACGCCACCTGGTGAAACGATGCCTTCCTCCAAATCAAATGCCGCCACACCTCCGATGGGAAAGCCATAGCCCCAGTGGACATCCGGCATAGCCAACGAATAATTCACAATGCCGGGCAAACAGGCAACATTGGCCACCTGCTTGGCGCTTTCATCATTTTTCAACAATTGATAAATTTTTTCGTTGGCATAAATAATCCCCGGCACACGCATTTTTCCTGTTTGCGGTATCAGTACGCGGTTTTCATCTAATCGTTGCATTGTAATTTCAGACATCAAAAATCACCCTGGCTCGCCAGCCTTTTTCCACCCGCTCAATTTTCAGCGTGTGATATGTTACCGCCTTAATTTCCATTTTCAGCTGATGTTTCTTCGCGGCGTACGGCTCACCGAAAACCCTGGCGGCAACTTTCTCGTCATTTAATTCCAGTATCTCACAGCGTTTACAAAGCCATGCGTCCGCGTGGAACAGGTAAAGCGCTTCGCGCAGTAGATTAATCAACATATCCGCCGTATCCGCACCTGTAATGGTCAGATGCTTTTCCTGAACCACACTGATGTTTTCACTATCAGCTATCAAATCAAACATCGCTTCGACCGTATTTGCCAGCGCCTCTTTTTTCGTTTTGCCGCAAACTTCTATGCCGATATCGGCGGTATGATCCAATATTTTGTAGCTTTTCATAAGCTAACTATATCTAATTTGAAATGTAAGAACAAGCGTTACTGTTACTCCGGCAATTAACCATTTATCTTGACTTTGTTATTGGATTCCGGCCTGTGTAACCTAAAGGTCATCTATGACCGGAATGACACCGTTGCTATATTTTTTGGAGTTTTAGGCATTAAGCCGAGTTTTACGAATAAATAAAAAAGCCCTTTACTTTGCAGTAAAGGGCTTTTTCTAAATTATTTCTACTAGCCGGTTTATGTCTTATTTATTCCTCGATTTCGTCACCGCCAGCTGATCCGTTAACTTCTTCTTCCGCTGTCGTGCGGGCAACGCCGACAAGTTTTTCTTTTGCTTCCAGATCAATGAGTTTCACTCCCTGCGTTACACGGTGGTTGACTGGTATTTCTCCTACTTTCAGCCGGATGACTTTGCCGCCATCGCTGATGAGCATAACGTGCTCTTCGCCGGTCACTTGCAAGACCCCGGAAACGTTTCCTACTTTAGGTACGATTTTTAAATTCATCGTTCCTTTTCCGCCGCGGCTCTGCAGACGGTATTCCTCAATGGGAGTACATTTGCCAAAACCCTTTTCGGAAACCGTCAGCACAAACGTGTCTTTAGCCGGTATCTCCACGCCGATGACAGCGTCATCTTTACGCAGATTAATGCCGCGCACACCTTTCGCCGTTCTGCCCATATCGCGCACATCTTTTTCCTTGAAACGAATAGCCAAGCCTCGGCGCGTTGCCAAAAAGATATCCTGCTTTCCGGTGGTTAATTGAACATCAACCAGTTCGTCACCTTTCTCGATGGAAATGGCGATAATGCCGCCGGAGCGCGGGTTGGAATAAGCGGCTAACTCCGTCTTTTTAATAGTTCCTTTTTTTGTTACCAGCACCACGAATTTATCATCAGTGAATTCCCGCACGGGCAACGTTGCGCTCACGCGTTCACCCGGACCTAAGTTGACCAAATTGACAATTGCTTTTCCTTTGGCGGCTCGCCCTGCCTGGGGTATCTGATACACTTTCAGCCAGTGCACTTTACCGGTAGAGGTAAAAATAAGCAGATAGTGGTGTGTCGAGGCGATAAAGATTTTTTCCACAAAATCTTCTTCCTTCGTCCCCATTCCCATTTTGCCGCGCCCGCCGCGATGCTGGCTTTTATAAAGGCTGACCGCGTTGCGTTTAATATAGCCGGAATGGGTTATATTCACCATCATGTCTTCTTCGACAATCATATCTTCGATATCGATATCGTCTGTTCCGGCAACAATTTCGGTGCGGCGTTCATCGCCATAGCGTTCTTTTATTTCGTTTAGTTCATCGATAATAACCTGCAGAACTTTTTGCTCGTCGGCTAAAATTGCTTCGAGTTTGGCCATTAGCGCTTTTACTTCCGCGTATTCCTCGTCAATTTTCGCCCGCTCCAAACCGGTCAGGCGCTGCAATCTCATTTCCAGAATCGCTTTGGCCTGTATTTCGGAAAATTTAAATTTCTCGCATAATTTTACTGATGCTTCCTGAGGATTTTTGGATGCTTTAATCAAGGTGACAATAGCGTCGATGTTTTTCAACGCGATTACCAGACCTTCCAAAATGTGCGCTCGTTCTTTGGCGCGGGCGAGATCATATTTGGTGCGCCGTACAACAACGTCCCTGCGGAAGGCAATGAATTTTTCTATTATTTCCTTTAGATTTAAAACCTGCGGACGGCCGTCGGTTATCGCCAGCATAATGATGCCGAACGAGCTTTCCATTGAGGTAAACTTATAAAGTTGATTGAGGATAATTGCGGAATTCTCATCACGCTTTAAATCAACAACGATGCGGATGCCTTCGCGGTCCGATTCGTCGCGCAAATCGGCAATGCCGGCTATTTTTTTATCGCGTACCAACTCCGATATTTTTTCAATCAGTGTGGCTTTATTGACTTGATAAGGAATCTCCGTGATGACAATCGTTTCTTTGTCGTTCCGGGCGTTTTTTTCAATAATTGCCCGCGCTCTCGTTTTGATTATGCCGCGTCCCGTTTTATACGCAGCCAGTATTCCTTCTCTGCCGTTGATAAAGCCCGCCGTCGGGAAATCCGGCCCCGGTATATGGCGCATTAGTTTTTCCACGGTGATTTGCGGATTTTTGATGCACGCGATGGTGCCGTTTATTATTTCCGTTAAATTATGCGGTGGAATATTGGTGGCCATGCCCACGGCAATGCCGGAAGAACCATTGAGCAACAGCAAAGGAATGCGTGTTGCCAGAAGCGAAGGCTCTTGCAGGGACTCGTCATAGTTAGGCACATAATCCACTGTGTCTTTTTCGAGATCGGCAAGAACCTCTTCGGCAATACGCGCCATTCTTATTTCCGTGTAGCGCATGGCCGCTGGAGGATCTCCGTCAACAGATCCAAAGTTTCCCTGTCCGTCAATCAGCATGTAGCGCAAAGAAAAATCCTGCGCCATGCGTACCAGCGTATCGTATACGGCGACATCGCCGTGCGGATGATATTTACCGATGATATCGCCGACGATTCTGGCGGATTTCTTATAGGGCTTATTATACCTATTGCCCATCTCATACATGGAAAACAAAACCCGCCGATGAACCGGTTTCAGGCCGTCGCGGACATCGGGGATAGCCCTGCCGATAATTACGCTCATGGCGTAATCCATATATGATTTTTTCATTTCATCTTCTATATTCACCAGAGTTGGCTTTTGGTGGATATCTTTTTCCATGTTACTTCATCCTCTCTGAACATAAGCCGACATTTAACAGCTTATTCATTTTGTATTTGATCGCCGGCTTTAAATGTCTAAATTGGAAACATCAAGAGCATATTTGTAAATAAAATCACGACGAGGCTCTACTTGGTCTCCCATTAGTGTCGTAAATATTTCATCGGCCACAACCGCGTCATCCACAGTGACTTGCAGGAGGCTTCTTTTTTCCGGATTCATCGTCGTTTCCCAAAGTTGTTCGGGATTCATTTCGCCCAATCCTTTGTACCGCTGGACAGCAAGACCTTTTTTACCGGTGTTAATGATATGTTCCACCAATGCTTTAGAACTTTCCAGAACAATAGATTCGGCCTTGTCCTCACCGACATCCCGGTAGGGCGGTTCCCCGACCACAGAAACCTGCTCCAGCAATGCTTTCATATCGGTAAATTGAGGCGAACGAAATGTTTCGCGATCCATATAATTTGTTATAGTTTGTCCGTTTTTCTTAATATTAAAAACGATCTTGTATCCTCCGTGGTCCTGGTCCTGTTCAATTACATAGTCGATCGCATTTTCTTTCATCGCTTTAATGGTTCTTTTCGCGACCGGCTGTAATAGTTTTTCACTTTTAAAGCTTTCATCTTTCAGAGAAGGATCTCCGGCCAGGATACGGAATAGATGCCTGTCGCGCTGCTCCTTTTCAAAGCGGTCCAAAAAGTCCTCTATACGCATAATCTTTTTGATCAAGGCCAACAATTTATTGCCGGTTGCGGGAAAGCGGCTGCCGTCGTCCATGACTAAATTGATTTTATCCACTCCGTTTTCCAGAATGTAATTTCTCATTTGTTCTTCATTGTGAATATAGAGCTCGTTCTTTTTATCCACTACTTTAAACAACGGCGGCTGAGCGATGAATAAATATCCTCGTTCGATCAATTCCCGCATCTGGCGGAAGAAAAAAGTTAAAAGCAGGGTGCGAATATGAGAGCCGTCAACATCGGCATCGGTCATGATAATGACCTTATGATACCGCAATTTGCTTACGTCATATTCTTCAGTGCCGATGCCCGTGCCTAAAGCGGTAACGATAATTTTTATTTCTTCGTTTTGCAGCATTTTGTCGAAACGCGCCTTCTCCACGTTTAATACTTTACCGCGCAGGGGTAAAATTGCCTGATTTTTTCTGTCTCGTCCCTGTTTGGCCGAACCACCGGCGGAATCGCCTTCTACTAAATAAATTTCGCTAAGCGCCGGGTCTTTTTCCTGGCAATCGGCCAGTTTTCCGGGCAAAGAGCCTACTTCCAGCGCGCTTTTGCGCCTGGTTAATTCACGGGCGCGGCGTGCCGCTTCCCGCGCACGGGCTGCATCCAAACATTTATTGAGAATTTGCTTGGCAATCGATGGATTTTCTTCCAGATAACTTCCTATTTTTTCGTAAACTATACCTTCCACCAAACCGCGAACTTCGCTGTTGCCGAGTTTCGTTTTCGTCTGGCCTTCAAACTGCGGGTTTTGCACTTTGACGCTGATGACGCACGCCAGGCCTTCTCTTAGATCTTCACCGCGCAGAGATTCTTTGCCGTCCTTAATCAATTTGTTGCTGGTAGCATAATTATTAAAAACGCGGGTAAGAGCTGATCTGAGGCCGATTAAATGAGTGCCGCCTTCAGTTGTGTTTATGCTATTGGCAAATGCGAATATATTTTCCAGATATGTTTCGTTATATTGCAGCGCAACTTCCACGGAACAATCTTCTTTCTCGCCGGCAACGTATATTGGATGTTTATGTAAAACCTTTTTATTGCGATTAATATATTCAACAAATGACACGATGCCGCCTTTATAAAAGAATTCATTCTTCTTATCCGTGCGTTCATCAGTGATAAGTATTTTTACACCTGAATTTAAAAAGGCCAGCTCCCGCAAGCGATTACAAATAACATCAAAGCTAAATTCCGTCTCCGTAAAAATCTCATCATCCGGCAGGAATGTTACTTTTGTACCATGTCCCTTTGTTTTTCCTGTCATTTCCAGACGGCCGGTGGGTACGCCGCGCTTGTATGTTTGAATGTAAACATTACCGTCACGCCTTACTTCCAGTTCGCACATTTTGGACAACGCGTTGACCACGGAAACGCCCACTCCGTGTAAACCACCGGAAATTTTATATGAATCGTGGGAAAACTTACCGCCGGCGTGCAGTTTTGTCATGACAACTTCCGCCGCCGAAACTTTTTCCGTTTTATGAATACCTGTGGGAATTCCCCTGCCGTTGTCATCGACAACTATACTATTATCCATTCTAATTTTTACTGAAATCGTATCGCAATAACCGCCCGCCGCTTCATCGATACTATTATCAACGACCTCATAAACTAAATGATGCAATCCTTCCTTGCCCGTGGAACCAATATACATGGCCGGCCTTTTACGCACAGCCTCCAGGCCTTCTAATACTTTAATGCTATCCGCGTCATATTTATGTGGCATAACTACTTTTACGCTCCCTTGTTTGAACTATATTTTTAATGGCATAACGATACACAGGTAATCATCACCCTCGGTTTGCCTGACAACTGATGGTTTTATTCCCGATCCTGCTTCCAGTAAAATGTCGTCTTTATTAATAACTGAAACGGCATCAATTAAATAATTCACGTTGAATCCAACATCCACATCTTCTCCGCTATATTTTATATCTATTTCTTCTGTTGCTTCACCAACATCCAAATTGGTTGAATTAAGCGTCAACTTACCTTCTGAAAAAGATAGAATTACACCCCCATAGCGTTCCGATGAAACAACATTCATTCTTCTTAAGGCATGCAAAAAAGATTCTTTTTCCAAAACAATATTTATTCCTTTCTCCAAAGGAATAACCCTTTTATAATCAGGATATTCCGCATCCACCAGGCTAACCTTCAAAATCGTATTATCTGTTTTTAAAACAAACGTGTTTTTATGAAGGGCAATTTTTACATCTTCGTATTCATCGATAATTTTCTTAATTTCCATTAATGCTTTACGTGGAATAATAATTCCTTTTCCTGCTGCCAAAAAAGGTTCTGAAATTACTTGCTTGGCTAAAGCTAAACGATGGCCATCGGTAGCCACCATTCTTAATATATGAGTGGATCCATCCAAGATACCTTCCAATAAAACACCATTTAAGTTTTTTCTCATTTCATCCATGGCCATAGCAAACGCTGTTTTATTGATTAAATCTTTAATAATGGCCCCTTTAATATTATAAAATTGAACATTTTTATCATCTGTAACATCAGGAAAATCTTCTGCGGGTAAACCGGGTATTTTATAGATCGCCCGTTGACACGCTATTTTAACAACATTATTACTCGACGTAAAATGAACAATCTCTCCTTGAATTTCTCTCACCATTTCGTAGAGTTTTTTAGCGGAAATTGTTATATCGCCTTTCTCGCTTACTTCTGCTTCATAATCAGAAATTAAACTTATCTCCCTGTCTGTAGCAATTATTTTTAGTTTGTTTTGTTCTGCTTTGAGAAGAACATTATTTAAAATGGGTAGTGTTGTCTTTTTTTCCACTATTCCTAACGTTTTTTGAATACCATCAAGAAAGGTGTTCCTATTTATTTTAAATTCCATACCTTCCTCCTTAATTTTTTTATTTACTTAAATTAGTTTCTTAAATATTATTAAAATAGTAATAGTAGTAATATGTGTTGATATGTTGAATAATGCTATTTTTATAATAAAACTCATACTATAACCAAAAATCAACTGTTGATAGCCTGATATACAGACCTTTATGTTTTGTTGATTAAAATATCTTCAATTTCCGAAATTAAAAATTTTAATTTAGAATCCACTTCAATTTTATTTAAAATCTTATTGGTGGCATAAATGATCGTAGAGTGGTCTCGACCGCCAATTTTCTGACCGATATCCGGAAAAGATGCATTGGTTAATTTTCTAGCCAAATACATCGCAATTTGACGCGCAAAAACAAGATGTTTATTTTTATTATGCGCTTTTATATCGGATATTTTTACATTTAATTTTCCGGCAACAGCCTTAATGATTTCTTCAATACTAACTTCTTGGGTTCCATTTCTTTTCACCAAGTGTTTTAAAACTTCCTTTACTAAGTCCAAATCAATTTCTCTGCCTGTTAATGACGAATAGGCGCTTATTCTAACCAGGAAGCCTTCCAACTCACGAATGTTGGACTCGACACGGGAAGCGATATATTGAGCAACATTATTAGGTAGCGTAATCTGGTTTTCTTGCATCTTTTTTTCGATGATAGCAATTTTTGTTTCAATTTCCGGCGGTTGGATATCGGCAATCAGCCCCCATTCAAAACGCGAACGTAATCTCCCTTCTAAATTGGGGATATCCTTTGGAAATTTATCACTGGTAACAACAATTTGTTTGCCGGAATCATGAAGAGTATTAAACGTATGAAAAAATTCTTCCTGAGTTCTTTCTTTTCCCGCCAGAAAATGGATATCATCAATCAATAAAGAGCTGATGTTGCGGTACTTTTCTCTAAATTTAGGCATCCGGTCATAGCGAATGGAGTTAATCATTTCATTCATAAATTCTTCTGCAGAAACATACATAATATTGAGTTCCGGATGAGCAGCTGCCGTGAGCAAACCTATGGCATTGAGCAAATGAGTTTTTCCTAAACCGGAACCACCATAAATAAATAAAGGATTATAGTTTTTAGCCGGTTGTTTGGCTACAGCGATGGATGCGGCATGAGCGAACTGATTACAGGGACCGACGACAAACCGGTCAAAAGTATAGTTATTATTTAAAGAAGAATGACTTATATTTTTCATTGCGGCAATAGCCAACTGAGCACTTTTCGGCTGTATAGGGTTCGTTAAAGAGGGCTCCACGATCTTTTCTTTGCCTTTTGCCAGCACAAACTCAATATCTACTTCCAGACCGACAACATTTTGTAGAGACTGCTTAATAGTTGATACATAATTATCTAAAAGCCAATCTTTAAAGAATTTATTGGGAACAGTAAGTTGCACGCACTTGTCTTCCATGACTGCTATTTTGATCGGTTTTATCCACGTATCAAAATTTTGCTTACTGAGTTTTTCCTGAATGATTTTAGTTGTTTTATCCCAAACAGATTCCACTATTAAACCTCTTATAAAGAGGCTTATCAACAGGTGTTGATAAGCCTCTTTATATTATTTCAAATCATCAAGTATTAAACCAGAAAGACGGTTTAATTCATCCATGGAGGTATATCGAATTTCGATAACACCTTTTTTTGATGAGCCCTTGATTTGCACTTTAGCTATAATTTTTGCGGTCAGAGCCTTTTCCAAATCGGTCAAAAAGCGGTCTTTAGAGCCGTGTTTTTTATCAGTGGGTCTTTTTTTCATCTTTGAAATCAAACGCTCTGTTTCCCGCACGTTTAATTCCTTATTTAAGATTACATCCAACGCCGCAATTTGTTCTTCCGTGGAAGCACACGCCAACAAACAACGAGCATGGCCTGCCGAAATCTTTTCTTCTACCAAAGCCGCTTTGATTTTGGCCGGCAGCTTTAACAACCGAATGGTGTTGCTAATTGTTGAGCGATCCTTTCCCACACGGTTAGAAATTTCTTCCTGAGAGATATTAAATTTTTCGCTTAGCGTTACATACGCCGCCGCTTCTTCCAAAGGATTTAATTCTTCGCGTTGAATGTTTTCAATCAGCGAAATTTCCGCCGTTTCCATATCTGTTGCTTCGCGAATGACGATAGGCACATCTTTTAAGCCCGCGGCTTGAGCCGCACGCCAACGGCGCTCGCCGGCAATAATTTCATATCCTTTGTCTGACTTGCGAACAATAATCGGCTGAATTATACCGCTCGTTTTTATGGAAGCGACAAGTTGTTTCTGCTTGCTATCATTGAAATTTTTGCGGGGTTGATAACGATTTGGCCGCAATTCTTCAATACCGCAAGAAAGAACAGGCTTTTTCTTGTCTAAATCATTGATTAAATCGGGAAAAATGGCACCCAGCCCTTTACCTAACGCGTTTTTTTGTGCCATTTACATTCCCCCCTGAATTATTTCTTGAGCTAAATCCATATAAGCGACTGCCCCTCGCGATTTAATATCATATAGAATAATGGGTAACCCATGGCTAGGGCTTTCTGAAAGCCTCACGTTACGCGGAATGATCGTTTTAAAAACCTTATCTCCAAAATGCTTTTTGACATCTTCGGTGACACGATGCGAAAGCAAATTTCGCGGATCGAACATTGTCAGCAAAATTCCGCCTAAAGCCAGTTCCGGATTTAATTTTGCTTTAACCAGTTTGACCGTGTTTAGCAAATATCCCAATCCTTCCATGGCAAAATATTCACATTGTAAAGGAACAATCAAAAAATCGGCGGCAACAAGAGCATTGACTGTCATAAAACCAAGAGAAGGTGGACAGTCGATGATGATGAAGTCATACTGTCTGTCCATGGATTTTAACAGGTGGCGAAGACGTTTTTCCCTGTCTTCAAGATGGATAAACTCAACTTCAACACCGATTAAATCCTGGTTCGCGGTAATTATATCCAAATGAGGTATCGCTGTTTGGAAAATTACTCTCTCCAGCGGCTCTTTGCCGATCATTGCGTGATATAAATTTGCTTCTTGTAAGGCGCTGTTTTCTATGCCCATCCCGCTGGTGGAATTACCCTGGGAATCGCCATCAATGAGTAAAGTTTTTTTTTCTGCGGCGGCCAGAGATGATGCCAAATTAATCGCGGTAGTTGTTTTGCCGACCCCTCCTTTTTGATTGGCTATACATATGATTTTATTCATTATTTTTATTAGTGTCTTCCCGAGAATTCTTTGGAAAAAACTGCCGATAGAACTAACATAAAAAAGTTCTTTTTAGAAGGTTTTTTTGTCTTTTTTTATCTTTTTTCCGATAATAATTTTACGAGGCGAACCCAGCAAACCGGAGTTTATATTATGTTGAAATAATTCATTAAAATGATGTGCTGCTGCGCTTTTGACACAGCTTAAAAATTCGGCATCTACATCAGGGCCTTTTAAAGCAATCAATTTACCCTGCGGGGCAAG
>Ga0154766_105_pt2 | contig 10693 bp, 11 predicted proteins | sample Rifle2008BG16ft_FD_105774 | JGI IMG/M metagenome (GOLD analysis project Ga0154766, IMG submission 105774) | Deltaproteobacteria bacterium RBG_16_44_11
CGAATACCTTTCCGTGCGCAAATTAAAGCCGGATTCCAAAGGGCCGATTTTGTGCTTTGTGGGGCCTCCGGGCACAGGCAAGACTTCGCTGGGGCATTCCATCGCGCGTGCGCTGGACCGCAAATTTGCACGCATGTCGTTAGGGGGCGTCCACGACGAAGCGGAAATCCGCGGCCATCGGCGAACGTACATTGGCGCTCTGCCCGGCCGCATTATTCAGGGGCTAAGACGCGCGGAATCCAACAATCCTGTTTTTATGCTTGACGAAATAGATAAAGTAGGCAGTGATTTCCGTGGCGATCCCTCTTCGGCGCTTTTGGAGGTGCTCGATCCTCAGCAAAATAATTCGTTTTCCGATCACTATCTGGATGTGCCGTTCGATCTTTCGCATGTCATGTTTATTACTACGGCTAATATTCTAGATACTATTCCTCCTGCCCTGCTGGATAGACTCGAGGTAATCGAATTGACTGGCTATACGCAGGAAGAAAAAGTAAAGATAGCCGAGCGGTATTTGATCCCAAGGCAATTAACCGAAAACGGGTTAACTGCCGAACAACTCCAAATTAATACTAAGGCTCTCAACGGTATTATCTGCGGCTACACGCGGGAAGCAGGCGTGCGAAATCTGGAGCGCGAAATCGCCAATGTCTGCCGCGGTGTGGCCTCCGAAATTGCCGAAGAAAAAACCAAATCGAAAATAGTAACACCGAAAGAATTACACAAATATCTTGGGGCGGTTCGCGTTGTGACGGATTTTGACGCGCGCATATCTAAACCCGGCATTGCCATCGGGCTTGCCTGGACTCCTGTCGGCGGTGATTTGTTATTCATCGAAGCGACCGCCATGAAAGGCAAGAAGAGTCTGACACTGACCGGTCAATTGGGCGATGTCATGAAAGAGTCGGCGGCCGCGGCGTTGAGCTTCATCCGCACCAACGCTAAAGCCCTGGGTGTCGCATCTAATTTCTTTGAGGATTTGGATATTCATATCCACGTACCGGCAGGAGCTATTCCCAAAGACGGGCCTTCGGCGGGCGTGACTATGCTCACTGCTCTGACTTCGCTTTTGACCAATCGCAAGATAAAGAAGAATTTAGCAATGACAGGTGAAATCACTTTGCGCGGCGCTGTGCTTCCCGTGGGCGGTATCAAGGAAAAGGTGCTTGCCGCTTATCGCGCCGGCATTAAGACGATCATTCTACCTGCCTGGAATCGCAAAGACATGGAAGATATTCCGGCCAATGTGCAAAAAAGCATCAAATTTCATTTTGTCGAAGATATGCTGGAAGTCCTGAAACTGGCGCTGGAAACTAAAGGCAAGAAAAAAGGTTAATTTGCTAAATGAAGTAAGCTTGCACAAAAGCTCGTAAAATACCAAGTTGGTATATTAATTGTTATGCGTATAAATGGGAGAACATCAATGACTGATGATATGGAAGAAAGGAAAAAATTATATAGCAATACTAGACAAGACCTTCTTACACGTAATCTATCCAATTCCGAAAGATACGATAACGCAATTCTTGCTCTTTCGACGGGAATATTAGCTTTATCTTTAGCGTTTATTAAAGATATAGTGCCTTTAGATAAATCACTGTACATTTTTTTACTTATAACATCGTGGTGTTTGTTTGGGTTAGCCATTGTGTCAACCCTAGTATCATTTGTATTAAGCCAATTTGCAATAAAGCGCCAACTTAAATATGCTGAGAAATATTACCTTGATAAAGAAGATGAATATTTAAAAAAAGAAAATCCCCTAGCAACATTAACGGACTTTGCAAATTATACAGCCGGCGTGTTTTTTGTAATTGGTGTAATAACTACGATTGTTTTCGTATCAGTAAATATACAAGGAGGAAACAACATGACCAAGCAATTAATAAAAGACGCGGCTTCTGTACCAAGCTTACAGAAAGTCCAGACGGAAACAGAGAAAAGAGGCGCAACAATTCCCGAATTACAACCTGTGAAAACACCTGCGCCGTCTACGCAGGAATCTAATTCGCAAAGTTCTCAATCATCGGGGACTGTGAAAAAAGAATAAAAATGCTAACCCGTCGCTACAGCCGATCGCTGCGCTCCGGCTGATTTTTTCGTTAGCTGAGGAAAGACCATGAAATGCTGGATTTGTAACAACCCAGCCGATACGCGGGAACACGTTATAAAGCAATCTGATATAAGACGCCTTTTTGGCCGTGGTCCTTATCCAAAGGGGAAAAGACTAAAGAGGACGGATCAAAATCAAAACAAGAAACTGATTCAGAGCGAGGATTCAATCCACATCAAATATCAAAAAAGCCTCTGTAAGGAATGCAACTCCGCACGCTCACAGCCGTGGGATGAAGCTTATGACAAATTTATGGAATACTTTTTGTCTCATGAATCGGAACTTAAAAATATTCGTAAGGTTGATTTTAAAAACATAGATCAGTATGATAATGGCACATTCTCTAAAAGGTTATATTCCTATTTTATTAAATCATTTGGCTGCCAGCTTCAGGAGAGTGGGCAAATACCGCCACTTGAGCTATCAGAATTCCTTTTAGAGAAAAGGAACAATACGAATTTAAAGGTAACTTTCGCAATATATGAAAATATGCCTCAGAATTTGACATCATCAATGATTCAGATTCGTGATCTTGAAGGTGATTATGATAATCTTTTGAAAATGCCCTTAAACTTCACTTGGGCGGTATCAATAGCATGGTTAACCATTATTTTCTGGTTCAACAAAGTACCGGCAGTAGCTTTGGGCAGCCCTTTCGTAGGGAATACGGGCAATCTAGGTATTGGTAGCTATAAAGACATTGGGAACAGCTAACAAAATCAATACAGCCGATCGCTTCGCTACGGTTGATTTTTTCGTTGGGCGGAATGCAACAGATCTTAAAACACTTTGTTGACGCCGTTTCTCCGACGGCAGGGAGTCGTGTTGACTTGGACAATTAAAGAGATCGAGGAGCAGTGGTTTGCCGGAGCACACTTAAGCTGGCCCGCGGCGGATGTTGAGCGCGCCTTCGATATTGCCGCCCAGCTTCGTGGACAGGATTGGGTACTAGGAGCGGAAGTTGATCGATCACTGCTTCAGTTCCCCGGCGTCGGTCGCCGTGGCGGCTATTCTGAGTTTTTGCGGGTGTACTGGTTTGGAATCCGGATGACCTCCATTCTCGGCGCCAAAGGAAGCGATGAACTCATTCGACGAGTCACCGAAGGCGATCTGGATGCCGATGAAGAGGCTACGGCAATTCACCTTCTGCGAAGTTGGGGTTCTGTGACGGACTTAGAAATTGGGCCTTACGTGAAGGTTGGTAATAAGAACAAGAAACCGGACTTCCGAATTCGGAGGGGCACCGAGCCGTGGGTATACGTTGAGGTGACTAGGCTTCATCGTTCCGCCGCTAGTGCCCGTGTTCAGGAACTCCTGGAGAGAATCTCCAAACGGATGATGGAAGTGGAGCGGTCGTTTGTACTCGAACTCGTCCTCAATCGGGAACCGTCGGAGGATGAGGAGGAACTGCTCCTTGGTGCAGCAACCGAAGCCTGTGGTGTTGACGCAGGGCATGAACTGACGGTAACTGATTTCGCATCCATCCTCATCAAGACCGGAGATTCTGAAATCGTTGTTCCGACTCCAATTCCGGACGACAGTCGCACTCGCATGTCTATGGCGCGCTCGATTGTCGGGCCCGAGACTGCGAAGCGACAGTTGATCGCGCGCGTGCCATTTGCCGATGAGAGAGCCGAAGAGATCCTCAAGCGTGAAGCCAGACAACTCCCGAAGGACGAGTGCGGCCTCGTAATGGTTAACGTGAATCTACAGCCTACTGCTTTTGAATCCTGGAGTAAGCGGGTCCCAGAACGGTTTACCCCCGGACAGTACACGCGTGTTGCGGGCGTAATCCTCTTCATGCACGCGACTTCTCCATCGAAATTGGGACTGGTGTGGCTTCCGTACCTGAGACTCATTTCAAATCAGAATGCGACCAGTCCAATACCTTCTTGGGTGGTTGAGGGTGTCGCAAAAACACGATCGCAAACGAAGGCAAGCAGCGGACGAGCGGACTGATGACTGTTTGAACGCAATGGCGATGGGGGTAAGGGGGACACCCTTGAAATGTTGACATGTGACGGAAAGGGCCGCCCAACAAGGCAATCCAGCGGTCGTCTTACAGCCGCCGCTAATTTTTTTGTTAGCCGTCATAAAAATGAAAAAATATGGAGCTTTAAATGATCATAAGGAATGAAACAATTTCAGATATTGAAGCAATATCGAAAGTAACCATTGCTGCCTTCAAGAATTTTGCAATTAGTAATCATACAGAACAATTCATAATAAATGCATTACGCGAGACCAATGCGCTGACTATTTCGCTGGTCGCGGAGATTGATGGAAGGATAGTAGGTCATATTGCTTTTTCGCCAGTAACAATATCTGACGGTGCAATAGGCTGGTACGGCCTCGGCCCGGTTTCTGTATTGCCGGAGTATCAAAAAAAAGGAATTGGGAAATCCCTTATCAGTGAAGGGTTGTCTTTACTTAAAAAGTTGGGCGGCCAAGGTTGCGTTCTTGTGGGTCATCCGGACTACTATAAGCGGTTAGGTTTTCAGAATATCCCTGCACTGGTTCACGAGGGAGTTCCTCAAGAAGTTTTTTTTGCCTTGCCGTTTACTGAAAAGGTTCCCAAAGGTATCGTTGTGTTTCATGAAGGGTTCTTGGCAAAGGGCTAACAAAAGCAACCCAGCCGATCGCTGCGCTCCGGCTGATTTTTTCGGTAGGGGGATAAATTGTTATTTACGATATTATGCTGAAATCAATTAATTATAAATAAAAATATTTACTTTCCTGTTTGATAATAAATGGAAAAACAAAATGAATGCAGAACAGTCGTTTATAAATAAAATTAAATCCATTTCTGATATACCGGATGAACAAATTAAAGAGATGTTTCGTATATCACAGTTAAAAAAAATAAATAAAGGCGATTGTTTTATCAGAGAAGGTGAAATACCCCAGAATATCGGGTTTGTTATCAAAGGTCTATTTCGATATTACTATTTAGATATAAAGGGAAATGATTTTACAAAAGGCTTTTTTCCGGAAAATTCATTTATTACATCATATAGTGCATTAATTCAGAATAGAGAATCTTACTATTCAATTGAAGCTTTGGAAGACTCATTAGTTATGATTGTTAATTATAATAAATGGAGAAAATTAGTAGAAAATAATTTATTTTGGAATAAGCTTCTGCTGCATTTTATTGAAAATGCATATTGTACAAAAGAGGCTCGGGAAAGGGAGTTTTTATTATTTGACGCAGAAACAAGATATAAAACATTTTTAAACACATATCCCAATCTTGAAAAACGTATAAAGCAGCATCTAGTTGCTTCCTATATCGGAATTTCACCTGTTTCCTTAAGTCGTATTCGGAAAAAATCGGTTTTGTTAACATAGGTTAATGTAATCACCGTTTAATAATGATATTTTTCCCTTGAGAGTAAATCAAAGGAGAATTTATCATGAATCTAAAAGGAAATACGGTAGTAATAACCGGAGGTAGTTCCGGTATCGGTTTTGAGTTAGCAAAAGTCTTAACAGAGAATGAAAATCAAGTGATCATCTGCGGCCGCTAATTGAAAAAGCTTGATAAAGCCAGAGAGCTTGTTCCTTCATTACAGATTTTCCAATGTGATTTATCCAAATCACCGGAAAGAAAAAGATTTACAAATTGGATCGAAGAAAATTATCCGCAGTGTAATATTCTTATTAACAACGCGGCTGTCGTACATGTCTTGAATTTTTTTTCAGCTCCGGATATCCTAAGTAAAGGGGAATTGGAAATTCAGACAAATTATCTTGCCCCCGTTGAGCTGACAAAGTTATTTTTCCCATTGCTCAATCACAAAGAGAAACAATCAAAAATAATATTTATAACAACCGGACTTGTGTATGTGCCAAATGTTATTTATCCGTTTTATTGTTCGGCAAAAGCAGCGTTACACTCCTTTGTCCAGATTTTAAGATCACATATAAAAGACTACCCAATTGATATATGCGAAGTATTGATGCCTCCGGTCGACACTCCCTTTCATCAGGGAAATCCTCCGAAAAGGGCAATAACGCCGCGAAAAGCAGTTGATGAAATGCTTAATAAGTTAGAAAAAGGAGAAAAAGAAATCAAAGTTGGAATAACTAAGCTATTGTATCTTATATCAAGAATATCTCCATCGTTTGCATTTAAAATAGTGAATACAATGTAGCCGGGAATTTGCTTATATTGCGATGTTACTATGTAAAGGACAAAAACAATGCTTCGAGGACTGAAGTTGGCTCACGTTGGCGGTCTCGTAATGTTTCTGGGCAGTATTCTCACTTTTATTGTTATCTCTACTCTTATCGAAGGCGCCAGCCTGGAGAACATTGCCTTTGGAAGAAAGATCATTAGCGCTGGTACGAACGTACTGACACTTCCCGGCATGTGGGTGCTTGCCATTACCGGTGTTTTGATGGGTTATAAGCGTTATGGCTTAAAACAGCGTTTTTTCCAGCTCAAGCTCCTGCTCATCATGCTTGTTATTATTAACGGATATTTTTTCGTTGTGCCCTTAGTAACTGCGGCAACAGAAATAGCCGTTCGTTCTCTTGCGCAAGGGCAGCTCCTTCCAGAGTACAAGACCGCGTATATGCGAGAATCAATCTTTGGAACAGTAAACATTTTGATTATAGTGGCAGCAGCAGTTATTGGAGTATGGAAAGTTGGTGCCACTTCCACGCAAGATTAACAAACCGCTCAACTTGAGTCGCTGCGTCGGCGCTTCACGTCTTGTAGCTTGCGGGTTAACTCCGTCGTTATGCGCAGAACATCTTATGTTTAGTTAGTATTGAAAGTATCGCACGCCTGGAAATTACCTTACTCAAATCCTTTTTTTTAAGCTGCAGATTGCGAGCGATGTGACCACGATGACCTATTAGCATTCTGGAAGGAACGCTGCTTCGGTTTTCTTCCGGTTTGCATATGAGGGGCAAATGATTTTCTTCGCTTGCTCGATTTCATATCGACCGCATTTTTCTTAGATGGACTAAGCTGTATCTCGGCAGTTAATCCGTCCACACTATGATATTGCAGTTTTTCTCCGAGTATTCTTTTTAGGGAATGCGCCAGACCAATATCGTCTCCGGTCACAAATGTAAAAGCGTCACCGGTTTTCGAGGCGCGTCCCGTTCTGCCGATGCGATGAGTATAAGCATCGGCGGTAGAAGGCATATCATAATTAATGACATGTGATATCCGTGTCACGTCAATACCGCGGGCGGCAATATCTGTCGCAACCATGATCTCATAGCGGCCGTCACGGAAACCATCCAGCGCTTGTTTGCGCTTCTGCTGGGTGAGATTTCCATGCAGTGAAATGACTTTGTGTCCCGATCTATCCAGTTGCTGGGCCAAACTTTTTGCCCTTGATTTTGTCCGTGTAAAAACCAGAACTGATTCCATTTCGGTCTTTTCCAGAATATCTTTGAGCAATGCTGTTTTAGTGCCCATCGGGACCGAATAAAATCTATGAGCAACCGTCATTACCGGCGCTGTGTGGCCGATTTGAATATTGACTGGATTCTGTAGAAGATCCAAAGCCAGGCTTCTTACATCGTCGGGCATCGTTGCGGAAAAAAGCAAGGTTTGACGCTTTTTAGGAAGATGCTTTACGATTTTTCGGACATCCGGCAGAAAGCCCATGTCAAACATGTGATCCGCTTCATCGAGTACCAGCACCTCTACATGGGACAAATCAATGGTGCCGCGTTCGATGTGATCAAGTAAGCGGCCGGGGCATGCGGAGATAATTTCCACATTACCGCGCAGTCTATTGATCTGGTTATACATGCTTACTCCACCATAAATAGTTGTACTGCGGAGCTTCGTTTTAAGTCCCAGCTCCCCGATCGCTTCGTTGGTTTGCTCGCTCAACTCGCGGGTCGGGGCGATGATCAGGGCGCGGATATGACCGAGCGGCTTTTCCATGAAACGTTGTAAAATCGGCAGTACAAAGGCCGCGGTTTTTCCTGTTCCTGTCTGGGCCAGTCCCATAACATCACGACCTTCCATAATCGGCGGGATTGCCTGCAATTGAATTGGTGTTGGCTTTTTGTAACCAAGCGCTTGCACTCCGGCAAGTATTTTTTCATGTAACTCAAACTTCTGAAAACTCATTTTTTATCCTTTATCTTTTGTATTTACCAGCTATTGGTATATTTGAACCCATCTCGAACCGTTAAGGCTGGTAAAGACACAATATTTCACACGCTTGTTTGGCGCCTGAAATGCAGGCCACGAACACGGCATTAAATTTGGATTCTATTTAGATTAGCGGAATTTTCCTGCGCAAGTTTCTAATAAGAAAGGTGGGAAGGCAAATAACTATCGCTATCAATTGTGTGCCTTTTACACTCATAACCGCCCAATAGCAAGGAATATCTTTATGCCAAACCGTATTTGTGCTTGACTCCTCACTCTAAAAAACTTGTTCCAAAAACTATTTTTTCATTAAGGGGCTTGTGAGGCTAATAAATTCTTCAATCGCGTTGAGGCAGGCTTGCGGTTGTGCCTGAAGAATAAAATGCGGGGCGCTGATTTTTTTTATTTCCAAAAGAGGCGCGCATTTTTTTAAATCATCAATACATGAAGAAGGCACCAATCTGTCATTTGTAGCCTGTAAATAACAGCAAGGCACTTCCAGTTTTGTGAGCCACTTTGTTACATCAACTTGATTTATCATTTTCAGCCGGTGATTCATCACGCGTGCGGGAACATTGGCGTGCACCTTTTTCCATAGGGGGATTAGTTTATCAATAAGTTTATCATCCCCGATGACAATTTTGAAAAAGCGTTTAGGCATATCCGGCCTGATGAGCAAGGGCAAACGCAGAAAGCGCATAATGCGCCACACAATTGGGCGTGGCGATCTGGCAAAAGTCGCGCACAAAATAAGCGCCTTTGCTTTGATGCGGCCGGAACCAATCATCTGTATGGCAATAGGCCCGGAAAAAGATTCGGCGATAACAATGGGAGGATTGCCCGCGGGAATTTGCGCCGCCGCGCATTCCACAGTTTCGTCAAACGATAGTAGTTTGTCTGTGGGATAGCGGATGATGGTGATTTTCGTATCTGCCGGAAGAAGCGGCAACACTGGCTCAAAGGATAATCCCGTGCCGTCCAATCCGGGCATGAAGACTAAATTTTGATTGCTAAGCCGGTTCATTTTTACCTCGTATAAATACTTATACTTTATAGCTTTGTTTTGCAATAACTCTACGGCAAAATCCGCTTGACTTATTTTCTTAAATATTTAACTATGTGGTTAAACCTATTGGTTGAATTTATTTGATTGATCCACCCGCCTGCGGCGGTTCGCAACGAAATGCTCTCACCCTCCCTCAATCCCTCCCGTCGAGGGAGGAAAGAGAAAGGGGCGGGAATGATAAAAAAATGGAGAGGTAATTGATCAAACAACAAGTCAACATAGAAAAACTTAATAAGACTGCCGAGAAAATTTTAACCGCGGCGCGAAAAACTTTTGCCGAATATGGTTACAGCGGGACACATGTGGATGAAATTGCTCAGCGCGCCGGAGTTAACAAGGCTAGTCTTTATTATCAGATTGGCGATAAAGATACTCTTTATGCTAATGTGATTCATCAGGTGCTGGGAAATATCGCTCAAGGTATCGCTCAGGCTGTGGCTAGAGCAGATACTCCGGAAGAAAAGCTCAAAGCCTATATTTTATTTATCGCTGATGCCGTGGATAAAAATCCGGAAATGCCGCCGATTATGATGCGTGAAGTTGCCGGAGGCGGCGCGCACTTACCTCAAGTAGTTGCCGAAGACATAGCTTCGGTCTTGAAGGTTTTACTCGGCATTCTTGAAGAGGGGAAAGAAAAAGGAGTTTTTAACGATGTTGTGCCCTTTTTGATTCACGCGATGATTATGGGGTCAATACTTATATTTAAAATGGGCACTCCGATTAAGGACAGACAGATGTGGATACCGGAGAAGCTGAAAGCCCGCGATAAAAAGTTGCCAGGCAGTCTCGGCGATGAAGTTGCGAGACTGGTGCTGAAGGCGATAAAGAAGTAGATGTATATTCACATTTTATTTTGTCATTCCGGTCGTAGATGACCCCACGGTGACCTTTAGGTTATTCAGGTTACGAAAGCCGGAATCCAGAAAGGAACTGGATGCCGGATCAAGTCCGGCATGACAGTGATTTTATTTGTTATTGGATAGTTAATAAGTAAAAAGGAGAAATAGTAGTGAAAAGAAGAATTATCATTATAGTGTTTATAGCTCTCTTTGTGGGCGTGGGGCTGTTTGTTTATTTCGGCCAAAAAAGTAACCGCGCAAAAGAGCTTTTTTATTCCGGTACCATCGAAGCCACACAGGCTAAATTATCTTTCCAGGTACCCGGGCGCGTATATAGCGTCAATGTTCAGGAAGGACAAAGCGTTAAAAAAGATCAAATCATTGCCCAGCTCGACCGCGCGGATTATGAAGCGCGCTATGATCAAGCCAAAGCAAATGTTAAATCCGCTTCAGCTACGCTGGTCAACACGCAAAAAAATTATGAGCGCTTTGAAAAATTGTTTAAGGAAGGCGTTGTTTCAGAAAAAGAACGTGACAACCTGAAG
>Ga0154766_144_pt6 | contig 10689 bp, 11 predicted proteins | sample Rifle2008BG16ft_FD_105774 | JGI IMG/M metagenome (GOLD analysis project Ga0154766, IMG submission 105774) | Deltaproteobacteria bacterium RBG_16_44_11
TTTTTAAGATACTCATTGCGGTTTTGCCCTGTGGGATTAAGAATCGTCACATATCCCTTGCCGCCCAGGATATTCACATTGCCATCACCATCATGCAGATCGAAATCCAGAAGGAAAGCCTTCTTGATTTTGCCTTCGTGCTTCAATTTTTCCAGCGCTATCGCCATGTTGTTAAAATAACAAAATCCCCACGCTCTGCCGGCGGAAGCATGATGGCCGGGCGGGCGAATGACGGCAAAACAGGGTTCGGTTAATGCAATTTGCGCGGCAAGAATTGCGCCGCCTGCGGCCAGGGTGGCAATTTCATATACACCTTCACGTTCCACTGATTTTACATGCTCGGGCGTGTGTACCCTGAGAATATCTTCTCTTGTTGCCGGAGCTGGCTCAACAAAAGTAACTTTACCTCGAAGAGATATTTCTATAGCCTGAATTCTTCCGGCGGCGGAGGCGGGATCGGACGAATAAACTTCATTATAATCTTCGGAATAAACGACTTTCATAAAAGCCTCCTTCTTTTGCCATGGTGCGGTCGGTTTAACTTAAAAACCCAATTGACCGCAAAGCATCAAGAGTATTTTTTGCTACGGACAACGCTCCTAAATCTTCGCCGGAAAGCCAGCGAGCCTCCAGCGCGTCATCCGCGCCTTTGGGCTCGCCCGAAATATAATCGGCGGCAAAATCAATAACTATAAAATGAAATTTAATTTTGCCTCCATCATCATACTCGATAAAATCAAAAACATAAACGCATGCCCAGGCTTTAACCTTCACACCTGTTTCTTCCAGCATTTCACGTTCGGCGCATTGGCGCATGTTTTCCCCCAGTTTGAGTGTTCCGCCGGGAATTGCCCAGAGCCCGTAACTTGGTTCCACTCCGCGCTTTACCAATAGGACTTTATTGTCTTTTATAGTTATCGCGCCAACTCCCACAAGCGGTTTCAGCGGATAGGCGTTGCTTGATTCCGGATGCATTGTAATTAACCTTCCTTTTTAATCGAAAAAGAGAAACGGCTGATAATCCATGGCTCGGGTTTTCCGTCAAAAACTTTTTCCACAAAATTCACGTGATTGTTTTTTCCGACAAGCAGAATTGTGGAAGAACGGGTGCCGTAGCCGGGGCTTTTTATGAAAATTGGCGATAAAACTTTCTCCCAATCTCTTTCGACTCCGGTTGCAGGAAGTTTATTTTCAGGGGGGAAGTGTCTATCGGATAAAAGCGCGAACAAAGCTTCTTCTAATGCCGCGCCTTTTTCATTCAGGATTGCCTTCATCCTTTTTTTGGCTCGAAGAACTTTGGGCCATGGAGTATCCAGCAGATGGTTGCTCAATCCGTAAATTCCGGCGCCCAGTTTTTGCTTTCCCCCGCGGTTGGAAAAAGCATAAAAGCCGCCGTTATCCTTTAGGATTAAATTATAGCCGTTATATTTATCCGGCCGTTTCTTTATATTTTCCAGGTATTTATCGGCGCTTTGTTTGCCGCAAAGAAAATCGCTTACCAGTAAACCCCGTGATTGCGCATTGGTTTTGAGGGCGGCCGGATCGCGGTAATTGGTGATCGCGGCAAATTTCCCATGCTTGGTAATACCCAGCCATGTGCCGCCTTTTTTTAAATCACGACCGGCGAGCACTTTAGGATGATCTTCCCAGAAGTCAGCAGGGGCCGACGGCCGCTCAAAAAATTCATCACGGTTAGCCGCCAGTATCAGCTTGTATGAAGGGTGAACATTATAGGCAAAAATTATCAGACACATTAAAATTGTTCTTTAATCGGTGGTTTAGTAAAAAATTGTCACACCGGTGAAAACCAGTGTCCAGTTTTTATAAAATATCTGGATTCCGTCTTTCGACGGAATGACACTTCGGAACTTTTTCGGTTTGTTTACGAATGCATATCAATTTATAATGCCATTATATCTTTTAATTTGTTCATTATCTGAAACATTGTTTCTCCCGCCGGCGCATCAATACGGACATCGGCGATATCATCCTGCTGAGTTTCTCCAAGATTGATGATAACGATTTTTGCGCCGGACTGTTTGGCGTAAAGCGGCATGTAAGCCGCGGGATATACAAACAGGGTGGAACCAATGACGATAAGCAAATCACAACTTCGCGCTTCCTGCGTCGCGCGCGCCAAAACGTCCTGGGGAAGCATTTCCCCGAACAAGACAACATCGGGTTTAAGAATGCCTTGGCATGATTCACAGGAAAGCACATAATCCGGTGAGGGGACGTCTTGTTTGGCGATTTCAATCGGATAACGTTTACGACAATCAAGGCAAATAATCCACTGCATGTTGCCGTGTAGTTCATGAATTAGGTGCTGACTGTTGCCTGCTTTTTGATGTAAGTTATCGACATTTTGCGTGACGACAGAGCTCAATTTGCCCATTTTTTCCAACTCAACGATGGCTTGATGGGCGCGGTTGGGTTGGATATCCGCCATAAGGCCGCCCTCTCTGAGGCGCTGCCACATTTTCCGGCGTGTTGCTTCCGAGTTCAGGAATTTATCGATAGTATAGTCATTGGGATCGACTTTGGTCCATAGGCCTTGCGGACCGCGAAAATCAGGGATGCCCGATTCCGTGCTGATGCCCGCCCCTGTAAAAACAACAATCTTTTTTGAGGACGCGATCATTTGCGCGATTTGATTTATTTTTTGTTCCATAATTCAGACATTACCACTTTTGACTGTTATTTATTATATCTAAAATACATCATGTTTGCTTAAAATCAAAAGAAAAAGTAATGCGAAGCTTAGTTGCGGGTGTAAAAGATTAAAAATATATGGAATTTGAGTTAAAAACGGTGCGTGCTAAAATAATTTTTTGGCTACCTTCTCCAGAAATTCTTTGAATTTTTCTCCCGAGCCGGATTCAATTGTCCGGCGGATATCGGACAGCGTATTTTCATAGATATCCAGCATCTTACGCGTGTCCGGATTTTGGTTGATGATATCGGCGTAAAGCTCCGGGTTCTCTTTGAATACTTTTTCTATAATATCGAGCTTAGTTCGCAATATCGGTGTGGAGAATTTATCAAGTTCGGCTAAAGAGACTCCCGTGGCGTTAAGAGCCATGCCTAAAGAAATTGTGTTCAGATGATTGAGAACTTGAACAATTGCCATCATTCTATCGTGCTTTTCCGGTGTTGTTTGGGAAACAACCATTTTATTATTTTCTAACACGCCTTTTATCCAGGAAAGCCACTTTGTTCCCCGTGCCGGGCATAAAATAACATTTTGTCCGGTAAGCTCATTTGGATTGGGCCCAAAAAGCGGATGACAGCCGATAACTTCCGCCGGTGAGCTTTTCAGCATCAGATCGACAGGTTCTTTTTTCAGCGATGTTAAATCCATTAATAATTTATCCGGAGTAAGCAATGGCCCGACATTTTTAATAACTTCGGCGGTAACGGAAATGGGCACAGCGACAACGATGACGTGGCAAAGCTTTGCCATTTCATCCATTTTCAGCGGCGTTTTTCTGCCGCAAACATGCACGGTATAATTTTCTTTTCGCATCAAACCGGCAAACCAGCTCCCCATGCCGTGTGTGCCGCCGATGATGCCCACGATAATATTATTCATTGGCGATGGCCTTTTGTCTCAATAAGTGATCTGCCAAAACAATATTGATCATTGCTTCGCAAACAGGGACAATTCTTGGTATTACACAAACATCATGCCTTCCCTTAATTTCAATTGTTTTTTCTTTTCCTTTAGTATTCAGAGTCTGTTGCTGTTTGGCAATTGACGGAATTGGTTTGCAGTAAACCCGCAGAAAAATTTCTTCCCCGTTCGTTATGCCGGCCAGAATGCCACCGGCGTGGTTTGTTTTAAAACCGCGCTTTGTCATCTGATCGTTGGCTTGCGAACCCTTCATTTTGGCGACATTTATACCATCACCGATCTCCACGGCTTTTACCGAACCGATACTCATCAGGGCTTTGGCCAAATCCGCGTCCATTTTATCGAAAACCGGCTCACCCAGTCCCGCGGGGCAACCGTGTACAATTATTTCTACAATGCCTCCCAGCGAATCACCTTCCTTGCGCGCTGTTTCCAGCTTCACTTCCATAAATGTTGCCGCTTGCGGATCTGGGCAAAAAAGATTGTTAGCGTGTACTTTGCGCAGGTCCTTATATGAAGTTATTTTATCGCGGTTGATTTCGATCCCGCCGATTGCCGTGGTGTAGGCAAGCACTTCAATGCCTGCTTTGGCAATTATTCTTTGAGCGACAGCTCCCGCGGCAACACGGGCGACTGTTTCTCTTCCGGAGGCTCGTCCTCCTCCGCGCCAGTCACGAAGACCGTATTTTTGTAAATAAGTGAAATCTCCCTGCCCGGGCCGGAAGATATCTTTCAATTCATGATAAGCGGAAGGGTCGGCACCGGAATTTCTAATTAAAAGGGAGATGGGCGTTCCTGTTGTTTTGCCCTCAAATACGCCGGAGAGGATTTCAACTTTGTCCGCTTCTTTTCTTGTTGTCGAAGAAACGACGCCAGACGGCCGCCTTCTGTCCAGAGCTTCCTGAATATCTTTCGTATCAAGATTAATTCCCGGAGGACAGCCGTCTACAACCGCGCCTAAAGCTTCCCCGTGAGACTCTCCCCAAGTGGTAACACGAAAAATACTGCCTATTGTATTCCCGGCCATAATTACTCCTGTAAATCATTCCTAAATCAAAGCGCTATCTTTGTTGGTTTCGTTGTCGTCTTCCTCAACGTATAACCTGAAGGTCACGCGTGTAGAATACGCCTCGTCGCCTCCTCCTTGCCGCCTCGATATCATCTTTGATATAGAAATGATATTATTTCATACCAACTTTTTAATTTTTATCAACCTTAACTAACTTTCCTGATTCCACCAAGTATTGATAAATTTCTTCCGCGACTTGTGTGATGCTTTTATTTTCTGTTTCCACTGTATAATCCGCCGCCTGTTCATACAGGGGATACCTCTGATTAACCATGGTTACAGTTTCTTCCACGATATTCCAATCCGTAAATTGCGGGCGGATTACCGCGCCCGGTCTTTTGTTATTTAGCCTGCTGATAATATCATGAAGCGGCGCGTTAAGCCAGACAACAAACCCGTTTCGTTTTAAAGAAGCGACGTTTTTCTGATCCAACACTACTCCACCGCCCGTGGCGATGACACATGCTGCTTGTTTTTCGAGGGACTGCACAGCTTCCTTTTCTCTGGCGCGGAAAAAATCCCAGCCGTGCAACTCCACAATTTCTTTAATGGACATTTTCATTTTTTCTTCCACCAGCAAATCTGTGTCAATAAATGGTATATTAAGCGTAAGGGAAAGGCGCTTTCCTACCGTGGTTTTCCCTGTTGCGCGGTAGCCGATGAGAATAAGATTCATATTTTCTTTAATTCCTCCCAAAACTCAGGGAATGATTTATCCACGCATTTTTTATCGCTGATTTCCGTGCCGGGAACAACCAGAGAGGCAATAGCAAAGCTCATGGCTATTCGGTGATCATTGTATGTCTCAATTTTTGCCGGTCGGGGAAGGCCTCCTTTAATGATAATTCCGTCCGGAGTCTCACGCGCATCAATACCCATGCGGCTGAGTTCCGTAACAAGTGCCGCCAGACGGTTGCTCTCCTTTATCCTTAAATGAGCCACATTTTTAATAGTTGTTCGGCCTTTGCGAAAAGCCGCAAGCACCGCCAGGGTAGGAACCATGTCCGGTATATCGTTTAGGTCGAAAGTAAAATTGCCTTCCGCTAGATTATTTTCTTCGACCTCCACCCAGTCTTCCTGAGATTTAACCCTACAACCCAGTTCCTCCAGAATATCCAGTAATCTTATATCCCCCTGTTTGCTATGCCGGTTAATTCCCATGACCCTTATAGGTTTTTTCAGAAGCGCCGCGGCCAGAAAAAAGTAGGAAGCGCTGGAAGCGTCACCTTCTACACGATATTTCCGGCCTTGATAAATTTTACCGGCATCAACAGTATATTCATATTTTCCTTTGTGCGTAATCTTAGCGCCGAAATCTTTCATCACGCAAATTGTTAAATCAATATATGGAGCGGAAGCAATATTACCTTTTAAAACTAAATTTATTCCTTTTTTAGTATATGGCGCGCAAAGAAGCAACGCGGAAACATATTGAGAACTTTCAATGTCATGAAGAACAATTTTTCCTCCGGAAAGGCCCTTCGCGTTTATTACCACGGGTGGACAATTTTTGTGACAGGAAATATTGGCCCCCATTTTTTGTAAGGCGTCAACCAAAGTTCCGACCGGCCTTTCACAAAGACGTTTTTCACCGGTTAAAACATATTTACCTTTACCCAGACAAACCACCGCCGTAAGAAAACGCAGCGCGGTGCCGTTATTTCCCAAAAATATTTCTTTGCCGCTGTTTGCTATTTTACCCGCTATGCCGGTAACAAAAAGACCGCCGGAAACAGAAACGATTTGCGCTCCTAAAGCCCGCAATCCTTCCATTAAATGAAGCGTATCTTCCGCCATCAAGGCGTTGCTGATAAAAGAATTATCTTGCGCCAGAGCGGCGGCGACCAGCGCGCGTTGCGTAAGGCTTTTCGAACCAGGAATGCTAATAATCACGGGGACTTTTTTAGCATGCATTTGAGCATTATTCAATATTAGTCAACCTCTCCAAAACAACTTTCTGCATCAGCTCGTAAGGAGGCTCTTTCCCTGTCCAGAGGAGAATTTGCTGCGCTCCCTGGTGAACAAACATATCCAAGCCCGAAATAATTTGACAGCCCTGTTCTTGGGCTTCCCTAAGAAGTTTTGTCTTGAGCGGATTGTAGATAACATCCATAACATATTTATATCCTTTTAGTGCCGCAGTAGCTATGGGCGATTCATCTTTGTGAGGATACATGCCTACCGGCGTCGTGTTGATTAAACCGTCGGCTTTTATCTTGCCGATTTCGGAGGGCGGATAAAAAGGGCACCCGAACCGGACGGAAAGAATTTTTCCTTTTTCGGCGGTTCGGTTGACGATAATCGGGAATCCGCCTTCCTTGATTATTCCATAGACTGCCGCTTGCGCCGTTCCGCCCGCTCCGATAATTACAAAAGTTTTATCCCTGATCGTCAGCGCCTCTTTGATCGTATGTATCAGCCCCAGCCAATCGGTATTGTGACCGGTCAGCCGGCCGCTTTCGTTGACAATTGTATTTACCGCGCCTATCTTCAGTGCGTCGTTGTCAATATCATCAAGGTGCTCCATTACAGCAACTTTGAATGGTATGGTAACACTGGCGCCACGAATATTCATGCCCCTCATGCCCCGCACAGCGTCGCCTAAATTTTGAACGCAAAACGCGCTGTAGCTCTCTGCAATTCCCATTTCTTTGAGCGCAGCGTTGTGCATAAACGGGGAGAGGCTTTGCTTCACCGGATTACCCAACAGGATATAATTCTGCGGCGTATCCGTAGGGACAATATTTGTCGCCGGTGAAGTATTTACTTTTTTGAGCAATTTATCAATTAGTTTCATTTCGCTTACGGTTAATTGTCCCGGCGCTGATTGGCCTTGCGGTTCCAGCGTCGCAAAACTCAAATAACTTCCCAGGCTCGGCGCGACGATCCGGCTTACACGTCCTTCGTCTCCCATACACAAGGCGATGATTTTCTGAGAACGCTTACACGCGTAGGGAATCAAACTGAGCACTTTCAGGTTATCTTCGGCGCTCTGAGCGTAAGTAACTATTTTTACGATAGCCGGTTTTTCCCCCGCACATTGGTTAAATATTTCTTTTAGCTTTGTAAGCGTGGGGGTCTTCCCGACATCATGGTAAGAAATAATAATTTTAGTGTTCCCTCCATTTTTTTCGCAAAAAGATTTTAATTTGCTAATTTCCGCTCTTCCTACCGCGAGCTCAATATCTATAAAATCAGCGCCTAATTTGATTGCCTCCTTAAACAAGTCCATCTTTTTGGTTTTTGTATGTTTTATACGCGCTTTTCCTCCGTTAGAAGAAGCCTCTTCTTTTCTCCTGCAGGTAACAATAATTTTAATCGAACGGGAGATTTGACGAGCGGCAGAAATTAACTCTTCTAAATTTCCGTTGCCGATTAAATCTATTCTCAGCTCGATAAAATCAGCAACAAGGCAGCTTCTCTCTATCGCGCGCAGAGCTTCTTTTTTTGTGGCGGATATGATGGGAATGCAAATCATAATCTGCCTTCTTCTTTCGGATACGAGCCTAATATTTTCAGAAAAGTCGTTTTTTCTTTCAGCTCCCGTAAACAGCTCTTTACCTCTTTATCTTTTACATGTCCCATCATATCAACAAAAAAGATGTATTCCCATAATCGTTCTTTTACCGGATGCGATTCTATTTTTGTTAAATTAAGTTTGCGCCGGGCAAAGGAGGCAAGGGCGCGGTGCAGTGAACCGGGCAAATCAGGTGTGGCAAAAATCAAAGAAGTTTTATCATTTCCGGTAGGGTCGCTTTCCCCTCTGCCGATGACAAGAAAGCGCGTCATATTGGACGAATTATCTTCAATTCCTTCTGCCAACGTATTCAAACCATAAATTTGGGCGGCAAGCAAACTGCCTATCGCCGCTTCATCTTTTTTTCCGCGTACCATCTGCGCCGCCGCGGCCGTGCTTTCCGCTTCGCCCAACGCGCAGTTGGGCAGATTGGTTTTGATCCATACCTGGCACTGGGCCAAGGCGTGCGGGTGAGAATAAATTCTTTTAATATCTTTCATGTTTTTTGCCGAAGCGATAAGGCATTGGCTGATGCGCAGATACATTTCCGCACGGATTCTCAATATTGTTGTAATTAGCCGGTCAAGGGTGATATTTACCGAACCTTCCAGAGAATTTTCCACAGGGACGACACCCCAGTCTATAGCTCCTTTTTCCACTTCGTCAAAAACGCGGGCAATCCCCGTCTGGGGAAAAAAGCGGCTGGATTCACCAAAATGAAGCCTTGCCGCCATATGGGAGAAAGAAGCTTCCGGTCCCAAAAAGGCAATGGTTGTCGGTTTTTGCAGACTGCGGGATGCGGAAATAACTTCCCGAAAAATTGCCGTTACCGCTTCTTGCGGCAGATGACCGGAATTAAGTTCCCGCAAATAGCCGTGAACTTTTGCCTCCTGAGCGGGGTCATACACGTCAATTCCATCTTCGCCTTTAACCTTTCCTATCTGAACGGATATTTGCGCCCGTTCATTCAAAAGGCGGATAATTTCTCTGTCTTTCTCTTTTATGTTATCTCTTAATTTATCCAATCGCCGCGGCTTCATTTTTTTATCTCCTCAATTACTTCGCCAATCAGATCTGTCTCAATGCCCCCATTAACAAACGGCATTCCTATCTTTTTTAACAAAACAAAATGAACAATGTCACCCTTTTTTTTCTTATCCATACGCAGCTGAGAAATTAGGCTGTCGGTGGCAAAGGAATTCGATATCCTTACGGGCAAGCCTGCACCGCGGATAAGCGTTTCTATACGTTGAGTTTCACTTGGTTCAAGGTAGCTCATTTTCTCGGAAAGGCGCGCCGCCGCGATCATTCCCAGTGCCACGCCTTCGCCATGCGTTATTTTATATCTGGAAACGGCTTCCAGTGCGTGCCCGAGCGTGTGTCCGAAATTAAGTATGCGCCGCAAACCATGCTCCCTCTCGTCAATTTCGACAATCGATTTTTTGATGCGGCAGCAGTTTTCCACCAGTTTTAACATCAGCGCCGCATCTTTTTGTTTTACCGCCACCATATTGTCTTCGAGTGTTTGAAACATTTTTTCATCTTCGATAATGCCATATTTAATAATTTCTGCCAGCCCATTGTTGAATTCTTTTTCCGGCAGTGTTTCCAAAAAACTCAAATCCGTAAACACCGCGGCGGGCTGGTAAAATGTCCCCAGCAGATTTTTTCCGGAGGGAAGGTCGATGGCTGTTTTTCCGCCGATACTGCTGTCTACCTGCGCGATCAGTGTTGTCGGAATCTGAAGATAAGGAATGGAACGCATAAAAACGGAGGCGATAAAGCCGACCATGTCGCCCACAACTCCGCCGCCCAAAGCAATTAAGCAGGTTTCCCTATCAGCTCCTAATTTCAGCAATTTTCCCGCGATATCCAGCACCGTATCAATATTTTTGGAAGCTTCGCCCGCGGGAAAATCGAGGGCAGCCACATTTAATCCGGTATCTTTTAAACCGGCAAGAAATTTTTGCCCGTGCAGTTTGTTCACGCAATCGTCCGTTATTATTACATAGCGCCCAGCCTTGTGGTTTTTGGCAATCAACAGCGCCATCCGGTCCGTAATGCCGTTACCGATACGGATTTCATAAGATGATAAATATTTCTTATCAAGATTGACTTTCATTGAACGCATATATTTACTCCTCTATCTTAGTGTTTCATTGCCGTGGATAGAGCCCTTAATTCGTCCATCAACTGGTAGAATTTTTCCGGCTTTAAAGACTGTGCTCCGTCGGAGACAGCCTTTTCCGGCTCCGGATGCATTTCCACCAAAAGACCATCGGCGCCAACCGCGATTGCGGCGCGGGAAAGGGGGATGACATACTTCCAGTGACCGGCGGCATGACTAGGATCAACAATAACCGGCAGATGCGTCAAACCTTTTAATACCGGAACAGCGCTTATATCCAGCGTGTTTCTTGTCGCTGTTTCAAACGTTCTGATGCCGCGTTCGCAAAGAATTACCTGTGA
>Ga0154766_137_pt10 | contig 10465 bp, 11 predicted proteins | sample Rifle2008BG16ft_FD_105774 | JGI IMG/M metagenome (GOLD analysis project Ga0154766, IMG submission 105774) | Deltaproteobacteria bacterium RBG_16_44_11
GTTCCCCGCCGGAAAGCTCGCCCGGCTTATGTTTTAACCGCTGTTCTAATCCAACTTCTTCCAGCAATGTATAAGCTTTTTGCGCAGCTTGCTTTCTCGTCATGCCGCTGATTAAAGCCGGCATCATGGTATTTTCCAGAGCGTCGAATTCGGGAAGTAAATTATTAAATTGAAAAATAAAACCGATTATTGAATTGCGAAAGGCGGCCATTTTGTTCTCTTCCCAATCAAAAACATTCAGCCCATTAATATGAAGATAACCTTCCGTAGGATGATCCAGCGTACCTAAAATATGAATGAGGGTGCTTTTGCCCGCACCGGAAACACCAAGAATTGCCAACGATTCTCCCTTAGCAATTTCCAAATTCAGGCCGCGTAAAACTTCGATTTTATTGCCGTCTTTAAAAAAAGTTTTTGATAAATTATTCAGTATAATCATTTTTTATATTTCCACGCCTAATTATTCATACCTTAGGGCTTCCGCCGGATCCAGCCGCGAGGCTTTTAAGGAAGGATAAATTGTGGCTAAAAAACAAATCAGCAATGTCCCGATAACAATAATAACCACGTCACCGTAATTAACCTGAGAGGGCAGTTCGCTTAAGTAATAAACATCTCCGGGTAAAATCTTGAACTTGAAAATATTTTCCACAAAAAGCGATATTTTCTGCAAATTTAAGGCTACGGCCAGGCCCGCAATACAGCCCAAAGACGTACCGATGATGCCGACAATAAGACCCTGATATATAAATGTTTTCATAATACTGCGGGAGGTCGCGCCCATAGATTTTAAGATAGCGATATCCTTATTTTTTTCCATAACGATCATTATTAAAGCGCTAATTATATTAAAAGCGGCAACCAGGACAATTAAACTTAAGATTATAAACATGACGCGCTTTTCCAATTTAAGGGCGGCAAAAAGATTCCTGTTCATTTGCATCCAGTTATTCGCCCAAAAAGGGAAACCAAGTTTACTTTGAATTTTGCGGGCGATAATATCCGCCTTGTAAATATCATTGACTACTATATCAATACCTGTAACAGCATCTCCCATCTGCAAAAAATCCTGACAGCTTTTCAGAGATAAATAGGCAAGCGTCGAATCATATTCGTAAAATCCGGACTCGAAAATACCCGTGACGGTAAATTTCTTCATGCGGGGCATTATCCCCATCGGCGTAGAAATGCCTACAGGCGAAATGATGGTGATTGTGTCATAAAGGAAGATTCCCAGATTACGCGCCATTTCTTTACCTATAACGATTCCATTCAACCGGGCATCTTCTTTGGGAATCTTTTTTGATACTTCTTCGGGAATTTTGTTGAGATATTCAATATTGCCTTCTCTTATTTTTCCCAGATTAATGACTTTAAACGCGCTTTCGGTATCTAAACCGCGAATAACCACGCCGCTCACGCTGTTGCCGCTGCGAATCATCGCCTGACTATAAATGAACGGCGTAGAAGCGACAACACCGTCCATGCCGTCAACAATTTGACGAACTTCTTGATAATTTTTCATGGAGCCGTTTATATCTGCCGTCAGTTCGATATGAGATTTAATCCCCAGGATTTTTGTGCGTAAATCTTTTTCAAACCCGTTCATCACGGCCAGAACAATAATCAAAGCCGCTACGCCTAAAAAAATGCCAAAGATTGATATAAACGTAATTATTGATACAAAAACTTGTTTGCGTTTTGCTCTCAAATAACGTTTACTTATGAAAAATTCGTAAGCCATCAATATTATCCTGCTCTCTGGAATAACCTAATTTTTGAAAAATTTGGTTAGTATCGCCACTTTATTCCTGTCTTGTCCTTAACAGAGGGAATAAAATGACATCTCGAATAGAAGCGGAATCGGTAAAAAGCATTACCAACCGGTCAATACCAATACCTTCACCGGCTGTGGGCGGCATAGCATATTCCAATGTTCGAATATAATCTTCATCCATTTCATGAGCCTCGTCATCACCGCCCTCCCTTTGGCTTAACTGCTGAAGGAACCTTCCCCTCTGATCAACGGGATCATTTAATTCCGAAAAGGCATTGGCAATCTCCTTACCGTAAATATAGAGCTCAAAGCGGTCGGTAAAATTAATATTCGTGACCGACCTGCGTGAGAGAGGGGATACATCTACCGGATAATGGGTGACAAATGTCGGCTGAATGAGCTTTTTTTCAACAAGCTCATCGAAAATGGCCATTAATATTTTACCTAAAGAATCGGTTTCTTTGGTTTCACAACCGGCCCTCCGGGCAAAAGCCAGAGCCTGGGCTTGATTTTCCAGTGAAGCCGGAGGCATTCCTGCCATTTCTACAAGAGCTTCCTTAACTGATACGCGCCGCCAAGGCGTGGTCAAATCGATTTCCGTACCCTGATAGTTGAATTTAAGCCCGCCAAATATATCGGTGGCAATAAAGGCAATTAAATTTTCGGTATAAAACATCAAATCTTCAAAAGTTGTATATGTCCAATAAAATTCCAGCATGGTAAATTCCGGATTATGAAAAGTGGAAACGCCCTCGTTGCGAAAATTACGGTTGACTTCATAGACTCGTTCCAGTCCGCCGGTAATAAGCCTCTTTAAATAAAGCTCCGGGGCAATCCGAAGATAAAAATCCATATCCAGTGCATTATGGTGGGTTTTGAAAGGGCGGGCCATTGCTCCACCGGCGCGCGGTTGCATCATCGGCGTTTCCACTTCCAAAAAATCATGCTCGTCCATAAATTTCCGAAGAAGTTGAATTATGCGGCTGCGCTTATAAAAAATTTCTTTAACCTTGGGATTAGTAATCAAATCCAGGTGCCTCTGCCGGTACCTGGTTTCAATATCAGTAAGGCCATGCCATTTTTCCGGCAGAGGCCGGATTGCCTTGGATACCAGACGCAGATTATCCGCTTCAATAGTTAATTCGTTTGTCTTAGTGCGAAATAGCTTTCCGGAAATATAAATAATATCGCCGATATCCAATTTCTTAAAAATGAAATAAGCATCATCGCCCAGGTTGTCTTTCGCTATATAGCTTTGGATTTGGCCTTTGCGGTCCTGGAGTTTGATAAATGCCGCTTTGCCAAAATTACGGATAGCCATTAAGCGCCCGGCTATCGAGAATTTTTCTGTCAGGCGCGCCAGGGCTTCACCATCCGCACTGCCGAAAGAATTAAATATCTCCGCCGTTGTATTATCCGGTTTTATATCGTTGGGATATAAATCCACCCCGGCTGCTTTTAAGGCCGCAATTTTTTCCAGACGAACCTTTAAAAGTTCATTATCTTCCATAATTTCCCCGTGTTTTATAAAGCACGTGTGAATATATTTTTTTTGATAAATAGTCAAGCCCGATTGTAGTACAACCAGGCGCTAAAGAAGATCTTAAAATGAATTTGCATCTCAAAATTAGTTTGCTAGAGGCGATATTGTTATGTATGATAATAACTCATAATTATAACAATCAATAACCTAAAGGTCATCTACGATAAGGGGGTACAAAATGGTAAATAAGGCGATGTTAATCGGCAGGCTGGGCAAAGATCCGGAAGTACGTTACACACCGGATGGCACAATGGTCACAAATTTCAATTTAGCCACAGACGAACAGTGGAAAGATAAAAATGGAGAAAAAGTCCAAAAAACAGAGTGGCATCGAATAGTTACTTTCGGGAAGCTTGCGGAAATATGCGGCAATTATCTGGTTAAAGGCAAGCTGATTTTTGTGGAAGGACGCATTCAAACCCGATCGTGGGAAGATAAAGATGGCGTAAAGCGATTCACTACAGAAATTATAGCTTCCAATATGCAAATGCTGGATTCCAAAGGTCAAAATAGGACGGAGGAATCATCTGATGCTCATTCCATAAGCTCTAATAATGCCAATACGCCGACAGACGATGTCCCGTTCTAAGCAACGATTTATATCGTTTGTTTTTCCCAAACCATTAAAATTAAAGCCAATTTATCATATACCTTTAGTAATTATACTGCCGGCCATCTTAATATGAAAGATGGCCGGTTTAGTTCAAAATAGCGTTATTATTAAGATACTCTGTATTTTTATGCCAAGATTATTTTTTTTCTTCTTGTTTTTTTGTGTCGTCATTCGCTATTTCGTTTTTATCATTGACTGATTTTTTAAAGTTTTTAATTCCTTTGCCCAGAGCTGAGCCGATTTCCGGCAATTTTCCGACACCAAATATAATCAGAATAATTACCAATATTATCAGTAATTCCGGAATGCCTATTCCAAACATAATATCGCACCTCTTCTTATTTATTCTTTTAAATTATGGTAACCGCAAGCGGATTACCTCGCCTGATTTACCCAAGTTTTCTATTTTTTTATCTTTAAATTGTATCTTGACCCCGCCGGCATTGCCAATGTCCATATCAAAAATTGCCGCTTTATACTCGATTTTTTCTCCCGGCCTTAATAACACCTGGAACGGAGGCTTTTGACCGGCTTTTATCCTTATCCATGTTTCTTCGGTAGCTTCTATAATCAAACGGCTTGATTCTTTATAATCCGGTTGCGGTGCACTTATCTCTGCTTTTGCATCCTTTTCCACTGAAGCTTTAGTGGAAACAGGCTCGACGGATTCCGGAGAGAGCGAGGGGGTTTGCGTTTGTCTACCGGAATCATTTATGGCAGGCTCTAAATTATCTGACGTTCTTTCGTTGAGAGGAACAATGGCATTAGCCTCCTGACTGGTTGTATTTCCCTTGCTTGCGGAAATATCAACGGCACTTTCCCCTTTTTGGTCTTTAATTATATCTGATGCCGGTGTATACTGCATAGAAATCAACCAAATCACACAAACAATAACAATTAAAAAAGAGGCAATCCCCAAAAAAGTACTGTGGCGGGCAATTGCTCCAAAAAAAGTCGCTTCTTCAGAAATATCTGCAGGCGGAATATTATCCAGAATATTAAGAGAGCTAAGATAATCTTCATAACGGGCAATAATCAGTTTGCTGTCCACGCCCAAAAAACGGGCGTAGGTATTAATAAAATTTTTTGCGTATATGGGCAATGGCAAAAGGTGAAAATCGCCATTTTCTATTGCCTCCAGATAGACAACGCTTATGCGTGTTCGCCCGAATACATCTTTAAGAGAAAGGCCAAACTCTTCTCTTTTTTCTTTTAAGTCCTGAAAATTAGTTCTTGGATTTTTTTCTATAGCCATATACAAACCACAAATAGCCGTTATAAAAAAGGCATTACCATTAATTTTCCCGCAGCGCAATCCTTTTAAAACAGCCGCTAAAATTCACAATATTATAGCTTTATATTTCTTCCAAATTCTATTACGTGTATGCTGTGTTAACAATAATAGGAGATTTATATTATGTTGCCATTTAAAAATTTCGCTGAACAGATAGCAAGAAAAGCCGGGGTTTTGCTTAAAGAGAAGTTAAGCCAAAAGCATGAAATATATTACAAGGACGAGATTAATCTGGTTACCGAGGCGGACAAAATGTCTGAAGATTTAATTATTACAGCAATCAGCCGTAATTATCCCGGCCATGGGATTCTTTCGGAAGAATCACCGGTCATCGCTGGCGCTGAAAAGCTCCGTTGGATAATTGATCCCTTAGATGGGACTACAAATTATGCTCACGGGTATCCTGTTTTTTGTGTTTCCATTGCCCTGGAAGATAACGGGGTTGTCATTTTGGGTGTAATTTATGACCCCATGCGGGATGAAATGTTCACCGCCGCTCGCGGTGAAGGAACTTACTTAAATGGTAAAAAGCTGAATACTTCGTCAACAGCTGATATTTCTCACAGTCTTTTGGCCACCGGTTTCCCTTACGATATACGTAAAAGCAAAGAAAATAATCTTGACTATTTTATTTCGATGGCTAAAAAAGCTCAAGCCATCAGGCGGGCAGGAGCTGCTGCTTTGGACCTTGCCTATGTGGCGGCGGGACGTTTTGATGGCTTCTGGGAATTAAAGCTTATGCCCTGGGATACGGCAGCCGGCATACTTATGGTGGGAGAATCAGGCGGAACAATTTCGGATATTTCAGGCAGAGACTGGCGTTTATCTTCGCCGGATGTTGTTGCCACCAACGGCTTGATTCACAAACAAATGATTAAAGTATTAAAAGATAGGGCCAAAGAGTAAAAACACAAAAATAATTTCGCTTAATTGAAGCTCTCCGCGGCAAGCCGCAGAGAATCTTCGATTCTTAAGGAACAATATCATTAAGTATTCGCTTGCTTACCCAAAAGCTCGCTACGGGGAATGCGCTCGCTACCGAATTCAAAAATCTAATCGTTGGAAATAATCGATAGAAATACTTTTCTGGAGCGTGGGCCGTCAAATTCACAAAAAAATATTGATTGCCATGTACCCAAAACCAGCCGGCCGGCCTCAATCAAAACTGTTGCCGAAGCCCCGACCAGTGATGCTTTTACATGTGCCGGAGAATTTCCCTCCATATGCCGGTAATGACTGTTTTGCGGGAAAACCATTTCCAATGCGGTTATAATATCCCGGGGTACATCGGGATCGGCATTTTCATTGATTGTAACTGCCGCCGTAGTGTGCGGAATAAAAATAATACAAACTCCTTTTTTTACTTTGTTTTCGCTTATTGCCACCTGGACTAAGGACGTGATATCAATCATCTCTGATCGTGAATTCGTTTGAACTTTAATTTCTTTCATGAATTTATTCGTCGAAAACTAATTTGCGGATGACTTTATCGCCTGATAAACATCAGTAATGATTTGCGGGGAAATAGTTTTCAGCGCTTGACTCATAGCCTGGCAGTAGCCGCGCGGCGTTTGCTCGGTTAACAATTCTTCATGACGATATTTTCTTTGAAAAATTATACGCCTATTTGTTTCTCTCTTTCTGGAATCTTTCAGCGTTATCTCCAGGCAGATAACGGCAAGCTTGCGATTTTTTTCCACCTGTAAAAAAAATTCTCCTACTCCTCCCTCGAGAAGAAAATTGGTTTCTTCCACGCTATAACGTGACAGCGCGGCATGAAAAAGTCCGCTGGCCTGCATATCGCGCAACAAAATATCGGCAACCATGTCGGCGGGGTTCACGGCCCAGCGATTGTAACTGAAAAAATCGAGAGAATAATTATCGGAACGGAAAATCATGTTTTGGGTATTATAAGCAGCGGCAATGGTAAACCGGTTAAATCTTATTGTTGAATCAAGCTTAGTAAGATTTCCCAAAGTGGGAGCCGAATAATCTAAAAGGTAATTTTGAATCTCATAGCTTCGTTTTCCGCCGGAGGTGCATCCTTGAAGAACAAGAAATATAAAAATGATACAAAGAAGTATATTTATATTATTGAATTTGCGGGGCATTCCATATTTCTCCATTTTTCGCCATTATTTCTCCATAAGTTTTTTCGGAGGCGGCGGACGTTTAAAAAATAATTCCGAAGGATTATCATTTATACTTTCGGAAAATGACTGCAGGTTTTCCATAGTGACACGAAGATTTTCCATGGCTTTGTCAATGTTGGCTGTTGTAGATTCCAGATTAACCAGGACATTCGTGGTCTGTTTCCCTGCTACAAAAGTTTCCACGGCCTTGGTAGTGTTTTTTAATTGATCAGACAATCCTTTAAAATCAACAGCTTTGATATTTTTCATTATTTCATTTGTATCCGCGAAAAAGCGGCTGATGTCGGAGCGGCGCGAAGGGATCACCGGATGCTTCGTTTTAAAGGTAATCGCCGGAGAGCTTGGTTTTTCACCAGGCTTAACCTGATCCAATTCGATGAAAACAATCCCGGTAATGCCCGCTGTCCTTAATTGAGCTTCGATATGGTCTTGTAAATCCGAGGATAAGTCAACTTTCATGGCGACTTCAATTAAGCGTTCGTCAGGTGCGACTTTAATACTTTGAACTTTACCCACTTCCACGCCGCGATATTTAACGGCAGAATCAGCCTGCAGGCCTTGAACCGATTCGTCAAAATATGTGACATAAATAGAGCCTTTCATGAAAAAGTCGGCGGCACCAACCCAGATAATGATAATTGCGGCCATCACTGAACCGGTAATGACAAAAAGGCCAATCAAAAATTTTGATGCTCTACTTGCCATATGCTCCATCCCGGTAATCGGCATCGGGCAGCTGCCTTAAAAAAAAGCTGCGCACCCTGGGGTCTGTAGATTTTTCTTTGAGCTCCTGCGGATCGCCCTCGGCAATGATACCCTTGGCTGTTTTGTCCAACATTACTACTCTGTGGGCGATTTTGCAAATAGATTCTAGCTCGTGAGTTACGATGACCATGGTCGTCCCCAGTGCTTCATTGGTCTTAATTATTAAATCGTCCAATTCGACAGCGGTAACCGGATCAAGTCCCGCGGATAGTTCATCAAAAAAAAGGACTGTAGGGTCAAGCGCCATGGCCCGGGCAATGCCTGCCCTTTTTTTCATGCCGCCGGATAATTCCGCAGGATAATGGTTTTCATAACCAGCCAGATTGACCATGCCTAATTTCATTTTGATAATCATATTTATCATCGCGGAATCGAGATCAGTATATTCCTGCAGGGGCAGAGCGATATTTTCACTCAATCTCATGGAACTGAACAAGGCGCTGGATTGGAAAAGCACCCCAATATTTTGACGATAATTGTTTATTTCATCCTCTCCGGCGGAAATAATATCGGTCCCCCGAAATAGGACTTTGCCGGAAAATGGTTTTTGCAGACCAATCATAATTTTCAGAAGCGTTGATTTACCGCAGCCGCTTTCTCCGACAACAACGAGTATCTCTCCTTTATTTACCTGAAAGCTTACGCCCTCAAACACAATGTTGCTGCCGAAGCGGGCAGAAAGGTTTTCCACAACAATTATTGGTTTATTTTCCGGCAATGGCAAGATTTGCTACCTACCTTATATAATATAGTGTAACCGCAAAAATAGAATCCGCCACGACAATAAGAAAAATTGCGGATACAACCGCGGAAGTCGTATATTTTCCCACATCCTGGGCGCCCGAACGAACCTGAAATCCTCGCTGGCAGCCAATACCGGCGATAAGAGCGGCAAAAACAGCCGCCTTAATCAGGCTGGTAACGATATCAAATACAGTAATTGTCTTAATTGATTGTGTAAGATAAGTGTTGACAGTTAGATCCAATCCGGTAACCCCGACAATCATGCCGCCCAGAACGCCAAAAAAATCAGCATAGATTGTTAATATCGGAACAACCATCATGGATGCCAGCACCTTGGGCACGGCAAGGAAACGAACCGGATCAAAGCCCATTGTTTTTAAAGCGTCAACTTCCTCGTTAACCACCATTGTGCCGATTTCCGCGGCAAAGGCTGAGCCGGATCGCCCAGCCACCAAAATTGCCGTCATAATGGGCCCTAGCTCCTTCACCATCGCAAAACTTACCAGGGAGGGAACATAAATATTTGCCCCAACTTGCTTCAACTGCAAAAAGGACATGAAAGCGATAATGAGACCGATCAAGGCGCTAATTAGGCCAACGATGGGTAAGCCATCAACGCCGGCGCGTTTCATGTAGAAAAGAATATCTTTCATTCTCAATGATTGCGGATGAGTAATCGTATAAAATATGGCAAACAATAAGTCACCGACAAACTCGACAACATTGATAAAATCGCGGACAAGATGCAGGAAAGCGTCTCCTAGCTGGATTAAAAAGTTATCTGATGCTGTTTTAGGTTTGAATGGCCGTTTAATCAGCGCCTGCTCATGAATAACGCTGAAAATACCTTTTGCTTCCTCGGTTAAATTAACGAACGACCATAGGGTATTTTTAGCGCCGGCATAATTTTTGAGTTGGATTAAAGCTAGGGCCGCGGCGCTGTCTAAAAAAGAGATACCCGAAAAGTCTATGCTTATTTGTTGAAATTTTTTTTTGTCAATTAATTTTCTGATGTCATTGGTAAATAAATTTAAATTTTTTAAGCCAAAATCTCCCGTAAGATAAACAAATAAATGCGAATCCTTTTTTTCAGATGATATTTTGTATAGCTTTGACCAGTCCTTTTCGCTATGCATAATTATTATATAATTTGATTTAGAAGGAAAAATATTATGAAGCAGTTAACGCTTTCATGATTATTTTGTCAATGCCAAATTAAAAGATAGCAGCTGTAAAAAGTTTCACATTTTGTTCAACCGTTTTTAATATTTCATTGAAAAAGAAGGGTGAAAGGGGCGATTTTTCTGATTTGTTCCGAGAGACGATTCCACTAGTTAGTGCGTATTATTATATAGTTACAATTATCGGTAACGATTATTGATATTTTGGCATGATCCTTCCATTAATATAGGGGCAAATCCCGCTTTGCGGGATAATTCGACCAACAAGTTTCAGTGCACTCCGTTTCTAAAACTTGGGTCTCATTATAAACAAAGGAGGAAACAGATCATGAAAAAGACATTAGGAACAATGATGGTAGCGGCGGCGGTTGTTCTTTTAACCGCAACATTCTCTC
>Ga0154766_137_pt9 | contig 10235 bp, 9 predicted proteins | sample Rifle2008BG16ft_FD_105774 | JGI IMG/M metagenome (GOLD analysis project Ga0154766, IMG submission 105774) | Deltaproteobacteria bacterium RBG_16_44_11
CTCGAGTCGGACTGAAACGGCTGATTCTCTCGTCATCATTCCATATCCTTTGCCAATCGATCATTGCCATTTCCTTCGTCTTTGAACTGCAAATTATACAAACGGTAATATTCACCCTTTTTAGCCATTAACGTTTCGTGATCGCCTTCTTCCATAATTACTCCACTGACTAAAGCGATGATTCTATCGGCATTGCGGATGGTGGAAAGCCGGTGCGCAATAACCAATGTAGTGCGCCCCTTCATCAGATTATCCAGCGCTTCCTGTACTTCAATTTCCGCTTCCGTGTCCAGCGATGAAGTCGCCTCATCCAGAATCAGGATGGGCGCATTCTTAAACAAAGCGCGCGCGATTGAAATCCGTTGTTTCTCTCCACCGGAAAGCTTTGTGCCCAATTCACCGATATTCGAATCGTATCCCTTGGGAAGACGCATGATAAAATTATGGGCGTTGGCCGCCTTGGCCGCGGTAATGATGTCCTCGTCCGTACGTTCGATATCTCCGTAAGCAATGTTATTTTTAACTGAATCGTTAAAAAGAATTGTCTGCTGGGTAACAATCGCGATCTGGCTGCGTAAAGACTGCAAAGTAACATCACGAATGTCATGGCCGTCGATCAGGACACGTCCGACGGATACATCGTAAAAACGGGGAATCAGATTCACCAGGGATGTTTTGCCGCCGCCGCTCATGCCGACAAAAGCAACGACCTCGCCGGGCTTGATGTAAAGGTTAATATTTTTTAAAACCGGTGTCTCCTCATAGCAGAAAGTTACGTTTTGAATATCAATGCCGCGGGAAATCGGCGGTAACTCAATGGCGTTAGGTTTATCTTCAATATCCGGCACACGGTCGATGATGCTGAAAATACGGTCGGCGCCGGCAATGCCTTGATTGATGGTATTATTGACATTGGTGAGCCTTTTAATCGGTTCATAGAGCATGAGCAAGGCCGCCAGAAAGGAAAAGAAAGTGCCCGGTGTGGAATGGCCCTGAACAACGTTATAACCACCATAGAAAATTATTGCGGCTATGCCTAGTCCGCCGAGGAATTCCATCAAGGGGCTGGAAATGGCGTTTACGGAAACAGCTTTCATACCCAATTTAAACAACCGCTCGTTTTCCGCGGCAAATCTTTCGCCCTCGTACTTTTCCATGCAAAAGGCTTTGACAATGCGGGTTCCGGAAATAGTCTCTTGCAAAAGAGAGCTTAAAGTGCCCATCGTTATTTGTGACGATGTGGTCACCTTGCGCATTTTCTTGCCGAAACGGGAAATAGGGTAAATGGTCAGAGGAAAAACAATCATTGCAATAAGAGCAAGCTTCCAATCGGTATAAAAAATGACTCCCACTAAGCATATCAGCATAAAGGTGTCTTTTACCAATGCGGTCACGGCCTCCGATGAAGCGGTTTGAACAGACTGAACATCATTGGTAATCCGCGACATCAGTAATCCTGTGGGATGCTCTGCAAAAAAAGACAAGGATTGTTTCTGTATTTGTTCGTAGAGCTTATTGCGCAAATCCGCAACGATACGTAAACCGATGGAGCTCATTAAAATTGTCTGGCCATAATTGGCTAATCCTTTAAATAAAAAAATGCCGATAACGGCAAAGGGAATCCATTTCAATGCCGCAATATTTTTACTTACGAATATTTCGTCAATTGCCGGTTTTGAAACCAGCGGCAGAGATGATTGCAGCGCTCCGGCAATAATCATACAAATCATGGCAAAGAAAAAGCGCACATAATACGCTCTGGCCATTTTTAATAGACGCTTAAATGTTTCCATATTCTTTCCTATATCATATCGCAGGCGATTTGCGCAGCTCTTCTTGCCGCGCCGGGACTGCCCAACCGGGCTCGGACCGCGGCCAGCTCTTTAATAATTTCGAGTCTCTTTGGTTCGTTTAATAAAATAGCCAGCGCTTCTGCTGCTATCCGCTGACCATTGGCATTCAATTGAATCAATTCCGGTACAATCGTTTTGCCCGCAACAATATTGACCAATCCAATATTTTTGACATTAATTACAATTTCGCCGATCAACGCCGATACAAGAGAAACCCTGTAAATAATAACCATAGGTATTCCCAACAGTCCTGTTTCCAGCGTTGCCGTCCCGGAAGTAACAATCGCCAGATCACAGCAGGCTATGACGTCGTAGGTGCGTCCGGAAACTATTTTTACCGTTACCCCCGAACCAGAAATGATGCCGGCAATTACTTTTTCTTCCAGTGTATCCGCCAGGGGCAGAATGTATTGCGCGGCCGGTATCTTTTGAGAGATGATTTGCGCCGCGCGCATCATTTCCGGCAAAAGTCTCTTTATTTCTGCTGTTCTGCTGCCCGGCAACAGTCCAATGGTTGTTTTATTTCCGGATAATCCAAAGTGCTGCCTTGCTTCTTGTTTTGTAAACTGTGTTTTAACTAAATCCAGCAATGGATGTCCTACGTAGTCAACCGTAAAACCTTTCGCCGCGTAGGTATCGACTTCAAAAGGCAGAATAACGGCCATTTTGTCGACAAGTTTTTTTATTTGATCAATTCTTCCTTTGCGCCAGGCCCAGACCTGCGGACTAATGTAGTAAAATATTTTTATTTTTCTCTTTTTGGCCGCCCGGGCTACAATATTAAGATTGAAGTCGGGAAAATCAATTAAAATAACCAAGATAGGTTTCAACTCATCGAGAGAATTTTTCAGTCTTTTGATTATTTTAAAAAAATTTCCTAATTTGGATATAACTTCGGTCAGTCCAACAACGGCTATTTCCGCAGCGTTGGCCAGAAGCTCAACGCCTGCCTCCTTCATCCTGCTGCCCCCTATTCCATAGAAATTAAGAGCAGGGTTCATTTTCAACATTTCTCCAACAAGACTGGCGCCATGCAGATCGCCGGATGCTTCGCCGGCGACAATCATCACCTTGGGGGCATTCCTGCCGGTCTTAAAAGTGTGAGCATTAATATTTTTTCCTTCAAGGGGCATTATTAATCACATCGGCAATAAGTTTTATTTCTTTTTGATTTAGCTCGGGAAACATCGGCAAGGAAAGAACCTCTCGCGCGCAGGTTTCGCTTAGTGGTAATTTTACCGAAAAATTATACAAGTCCATAAAAACTTCCTGCCGGTGCAACGGCACCGGATAATAAATAGCCGAAGCAATACCCTTCTCTTGAAGAGCGGCAGTCAGCACATCGCGATTTTTTGTGCGAATAGTAAACTGGTGATAAACATGTTCACATCCTGGAGCGACAGAAGGAAGAATTATTTCTTTTTTATTGATGGCCGCGCGGTAAGCGGCGGCATTTTGGCGGCGCGCGGTGTTAAATTTATCGATTTGCTTTAATTTAACACGAATGATCGCTGCTTGAATTTCATCAAGACGGCTATTGTAGCCTACCTCCTGATGATAGTAACGCACGGAACTGCCATGGTTGCGTAATATTTTTATTTGCCGGGCGATCTCTTCGCTTTTTGTGATGACCATACCGCCATCGCCGTAACCGGCCAAATTCTTACTGGGGAAAAAACTAAAACAGCCGGCATCGCCTATGGTGCCGACGTTTTGTCCATGGTATTTAGCGCCAAAAGCCTGGGCGCAATCTTCAATAACTTTCAGATTATTCTTTATGGCTATCTCCATGATCGGCGCCATATCCGCGGGATGTCCGAATAAATGGACGGGAATGATGGCTTTGGTCCGGGAGGTTATTTTTGCGGCGATCTTGCCGGGATCGATATTAAAGGTATCGGGGCAAATATCCACAAAAACGGGGGTAGCCTTTAAAAGGGCAATGACTTCGGCCGTGGCAATAAAGGTAAAGGGAGTAGTTATTACCTCGTCGCCGGCCTTAATACCGCAAGCACGCAGTGCCAGAAGTAAGGCATCCGTACCGTTAGCTACGCCCACGGCGTAAGGCAAGCCATGATAAGAGGCAATCTCTTCTTCCAGTTTGCTTACATTAGGCCCCAAAATAAACTGGGCCTGCTCTAAAACCTCGCCTACCGCCGTGTCTATCTCACTTTTAATCGTCTGGTACTGCCTTTTTAAATCAACCATTGGGATCATTTTATGTCCTCGGCGGTTTTCATTTTTTTAGTAATCTTTGCAGCTAGTTCCAAAGATTTGCGGGCCTCAGAACCCGAAACGATCGGCGCAGAGCGGTCAATAACGCAATGGACAAAAGAGCGGATTTCTTCTTCCAGGGGATCATGACTGCCGACTTCAATGTTGTTTTGAATTATTTGCGGCTGGCCTGTATTATTGACAATCTTCTTAAAAGATAGAATTTCGCGTTTTTGGCAATCAACCGAATGATATCCCTCCGGCCCAAAAAAGCGTATTTTTTGCATGGTTTTGGCGCTGATGCGGCTGGCCGTAATATTGGCGATACAGCCGGATTCAAAAGAAAGCCGTACATTGGAAATATCTATCTTATCGGAAAGAACGGGAACACCTACGGCTTCCAAAGATTTAAGCGGAGAATTTACAAATTTCAAAATAATATCCAGATCGTGAATCATCAAATCCAGAATAACATCCACATCGGTACCGCGCTCAAAAAACGGATGCAAGCGATGAACTTCAATAAAAAGCGGCCGGGTAATGACATTTTCCAGCGCCATTATAGCGGGATTGAACCTTTCGACAAACCCCACTTGCAGAATCAAATTATTTTTGCCGGCCAATTTAATTAATTCATCTGCTTCTTCAATGGTCGCGCAAATCGGTTTTTCAACCAGCACGTCAATGCCGGCGTTTAAAAAATCCCTGGCCACCTTGTAATGCTCGCCGGTAGGAACGGCAATGCTCACGGCATCAACTTTGTCCAGTAAATCTCCGTGATCAGTGAAAGCCCGGCAATGATAGGTATCAGCCGCTTTTCCAACTCGCTCTATCAGAGTATCCGACACAGCAACAATTTCACAATCATCTATCTTTGCATATTTCTGGAGATGATAATTACCCAAATGACCGAGGCCGACAACGCCGATTTTGATTTTCTTTTTTTTGACAGCCATCTCTTTAGCGGCAAGTGCCCCTTTTCGATTCTTTTATAAAGTTTATAAAATGTCTTACTTCGGGAATATCTTCCACTTCGTCCTGTGCTTTTTTCAGCGCCTCCTCCAAAAGAAGTTGGGAACGGAAAATAATCTGGTAAGCTTTTTTGATTGCTTTAATAGTTTTGTCGGAAAAATTTCGCCTTTTCAGGCCAATTATATTCAGCCCAAAAAGCTTGGCATGGTTTCCCGCAACTATGGTATAAGGCGGTACATCTTTAACAACCGCCGACGCTCCCCCAATAATGCAGTGAGCGCCAATATTGGAAAATTGATGAACCCCGGATAAAGCACTGATAATCGCGTAATCTTCTACATGGACATATCCACCTAACATTGCGGTATTCGCCATGACAATTCTATCACCCAATTTGCAGTTATGCGCCACATGGCAGTAGGCCATGATCATGTTATAATCGCCGATCACGGTTACACTGGTCTCGGAAGCAGTGGCTCGATGAATGGTTACGAATTCCCGAATACTGTTGAAATTACCCATTATTACGCGAGTTTTTTCCCCTGTATATTTTAAGTCCTGTGGTGGTGCGCCAATGGAACAAAATTGATGGATATGGTTGCCTTCACCAATTTCCGTTAACTCCTCAATTACCGCATGAGGACCAATGATTGTGTTTTTCCCGATTTTCACGCCAGCCCCAATAACGCAGTAGGGACCAATCTCAACATCATCTTCCAGTTTCGCCTCGGGAGAAATAATTGCCGTGGGATGAATTTTCATGGTTATTCTTTACCTGTCTTATTAATTTTTGCTTCAAGCTGCTCCACGTATTTGATCAGCCGTTGCAATTTGACGCGGATTTCAGGAAGTTTAACCTTGCTGGACTCCACTCTCAGCCATTCTTTGGAAGGAAGAAACGGCGATCCGCCGCCAATCTGGCCTGCGGGGATGTCCTTGTGAATGTTCGATGAGGCACCAATCATGACATGATCTCCGATGGAAATATGTCCGACAATGCCGACCTGCCCGCCGATAATGACGCTCTTCCCTATTTTGGTGGACCCCGAAATACCGGTCTGAGCGGCAATGACCGAATTTTCGCCGATGACTACATTATGGGCAATTTGAACAAGATTATCAATTTTCACATTACGTCCAAGCCACGTTTTTCCAAGTGTGGCGCGGTCGATGGTGGTATTGGCGCCGATTTCCACATCGTCATCTATCTGCACAATGCCTACCTGTGGTATTTTGCTATTGCTTTTACCAGGATCGGCAAAACCAAAGCCATCTGCGCCGACAATAACGCCGGAGTGCAAAATTACCCGTTTACCAATGATACAAGAATGATAAATAGTTACATTGGCATAGATTACCGAATTTTCACCGATCGAGACGTTACGCCCAATGTAAACACCGGGATAAATAAAAGCGCCCCTTTCAACCTTCGTCCCCCGGCTAATGAAAGCTTTGGGAAAAATATTTGCTTCTGGAGAAACAATGGCGCCTTCTTCAATATAGGCGTCAGGGCTTATGCCTTTTTGTCCATGTTCCCAGGGATAAAATAACGCCAATAATTTTCCGAAGGCGGCGTAAGGATCGACTACGATAACCAGGGTTTTCCCTTCCGCCGCAGTTTGCGGCGGAGCAATAATAGCCGACGCCTGAGTCATCTTTAATTTCTTTACATATTTTGCGTTAGCAATAAATGTAATATCGCCTTCACGTGCATCCTCAATGGCCATGATATTGTTAATGATTATATCATCACGGCCAATGACTGTGCCGCCAATAATCCGGGCTATTTCGTTGAGCGTCATTCCCATGTCAAGAGGATATCTCTAATGTTTTTTATTATACTCTTCGATAACTTTTTTGCTTAAATCATAATCTTTATCAAAATAAGGTACCGGCATGGTTGCCACATCTATAATTAAAGTGTATTTTTCTTTTTCCGCTATAGTGCGAATGACTTTCAATATTTCCGGCATTAACTTTGCAAATATTTCCTGATCCTTCTTGCGAAGGTCTTCGTTGGCGTCATTAACGAGCAATTGATAATCGCGTAGTTTCTTCTGATAAGCCGTTTCTTTATCTCTGCGTGCTGTTGCCGTCAAAACGGAGCTTTTCTTGTCCAGGTCATCCTTCAGGCTTTTTAGTTCTTTTTCCATTGATGTAATTTCAGACTGTTTTTTTTCCGCAACCTTTTTTAGTTCCTCACCGGCCTTTTTGCCGGCATTGGATGTTTGGATTATCTCTCTCACATTGATAAAACCAATTTTGGTGTCCGCAGCCAAAGAACTTGAACTCCAGACAAAAAGCAACACGATAATCCCCGCCATCACACAAATATTTCTTTTCATAATTTAATCTCCCCTTTATTTATTAGCGGATAATATAATTTTTATCCGCTTTAAAATTACATAAACATGCCGATAGTAAATTCGAAACGGCCTTTTGCATCATCCGCCAGATCTCCACGGTTAATCACATAGCCGTATTCGAGCCTTAAAGGACCGATTGGCGAATACCAGCGAATGCCCGCGCCCACGGACTGCCTTAAATCATTAAAACGATATGCTCCACTATAATTCCAAGCGTTACCCGCATCATAAAAAACAACGCCCTTCATGCCGGCATTTTTGATAAGAGGGAAAACAAGCTCGATGTTGAAAACCATCATGGTTGTTCCGCCTTCGACATCGGCGGTCCCACTACCCTTAGTTCCTATGTAACGCAGACCACGAATGGTGCTGATCCCGCCCAGAACATATCTTTCATAAACAGGCAATCTGCTTGCATCCTCATCGGTATTCTGGAGATATCCCATCCGTCCCTTCGTGACAAACACCATATCCCAAAAAAGCGGCCAGTAAGCGCTTGCGCCTGCCGAGTATTTTACTAAGTTTACATTCCCTCCCAGAGGAGATCCCGCGTACATAACAGAAACACTCGCATTGGATCCCTTTGTCGGGAACATGTAATCATCGCGCGTGTCGCGCGCTAAAGTAAATGTCATGGCGCTGGTAATTCTTTCACCGAACCTGGCCTGTTCTATTATTAAGGGCGAGGCTGTAGCCTCGTTAACATCTCTAATATCATTGGAACTAAGATTATAGCCCCCGTAGCCAACAACTTTCTCCCAAATAGGGTAGCCCAAGGTAAGTCCTGCGCCGTAAGTATCCAGCTCGTAAGAATCATATTCTTTTGTGTATTTCCAGATGTCGGCTTTGCACCAGAGGGGAATGTCAAATAGCCAGGGTTCGGTAAAAGATAATTCATAATTATTAGTAGTAGAACCTAATGATGCTTTAAAGCTTAAAATTTGACCGTAGCCCAGAAAATTATTTTGGACAATTTGCCCCATGATGACCGCCTGTTCATTCGCGCTGTAACCGGCGCCAACCATAAACATACCCGTGTTTTTTTCTTTAACCCGTATATTGATGTCCATTTTATCTTTGTCCGGACCTTTTTCCGTCTGGAAATCCACTTCTTCAAAATATCGGAGACGGTTCAAATTACCATAGCTGTTTTTTAATTTAGAGCTGGAATACAAATCTCCTTCAACCACGTCCAACTGACGCCGAATAATCTTATCACGAGTAACTGTATTGCCGCTGATGCCGATGCGGTTAATATAGACCAGTTCTCCTTTGATGATTTGAAAGTCCACATCAACTAATTGCTCTTTCTCTCTTGTATCAACTTTAGGATTAATATCGGCGTAGGCATAGCCTTCATCATTACACGCTTGCGTCAATAAATCTATATCCTTTATGATTTCTTCGCGGTTATAATTCTCGCCTTCCTTTATTTTGAGCGAAGCGAACAACTCATCGCGAGACTTTTGCAACAAATCACCGGAAATTATAATTTTTCCAAACTTAAATCTTTTCCCCTCTTTAATCCGAATTTTTATGTAAATCCATTTTTTGTCGTATGTTATTTCGGGTTCGCCTACTCGAGAGTTAATAAAACCATTATTGAAATAGTAAGAGGTTATTTTACCAATGTCTTGTTTGAGTTGGTCGCGCTTGAGCAATCCGGAATCCGTCATAAAGCTTAGAAATCCGTGTTCGGAAGTGCTCATCATGCCCCTAAGCTCTTTTGAAGAATAGGCTTCATTCCCTTCAAAGGTGATGGATTTGATATAGACCCGGTCGTTTTCTTTGATATCAAATACTACCCGGAAATCTTTTTCTCCGTCTTGCTCGACGGAATCGGTGATTTCGGCATTATAGTAACCTTTGCCGTCATATAGGGTTTTAATTTTTTCAATGTCGGCTTTAATTTTTTCCTGATTCAAGCTCTCCCTGGTCTTTATCGTCAGGACCTCTTGAATATCGTCCTTATCTAATGCTTTATTGCCCTTAATCTGAATGTCCGTAATTAACCCCTTTTCCAGTATCGTAAAGGTGATGATTTTCCCTTCCGGGGTTGAAGTAGTCGCCGCGCTGACATCCAGAAAAAGACCCATTTTGTAAATAGTCTTAATATCATCGGTAATATCCGCTTTGAAAAATGGTTTACCTTCCTTGCTTTTGATTTGCTGAATAATGGCCGCGGCTTCAATCTTTTTATTACCTTTGATTTCTATTTTGAATATTTTCTCAATTAATCCCATCCGGACAAGTATTTCCGTTTTCAATTGAGCTACGACCAATCCGATATTGTCAAAGCCTTTGCCTTGAATAGAAACCGGAGGTAAAGCATTTGCCGCACGCACATCAATTATTTGAGCATCCACGCTTAAAGTTTCACCGAATTGAGTCAGACTGCCTAAAACAACAAAATCTACGCCCAGGGATTTCCCCGCTGAAATCGCCCCTTTTTGGTCAACTTTTGTTTTGTCCCGAAGAAAAGCACCGGCAGAAACAACTTTTACGCGTTTTTCTTTTTTTAGTTCTTCGGATAACTTCTTGTACAGGGATTCTTTGATAGCCGAACTGTCGTCCTTGCTGTAAATTTCAAAAGGGAAAATGCTGATTTTTTTTATTTCCTGAGCAAATGCCGGCGCAAGAAAAATAATCGATAAAAGCAAAAAAACTAAAAACACCTGACGAGCTATTTTATTTATAATCATAAATTTTCCCGTCGCGCAGTCCGATCCTGCGGGACATCCTTTCTGCCAATAGTTTATTATGGGTGACAACAATAAGCGTGATCTTTCTTGTTGCGTTTAAATTTACCAGAATGTCTTCTATCTTTTTT
>Ga0154766_112_pt4 | contig 10187 bp, 9 predicted proteins | sample Rifle2008BG16ft_FD_105774 | JGI IMG/M metagenome (GOLD analysis project Ga0154766, IMG submission 105774) | Deltaproteobacteria bacterium RBG_16_44_11
TCACCAAAAGCTCCGTTTTAGTCGAAGATAAACTCTTTGCCACGCTGGACACAAAAAGCGCACGGCTGCGCTTTCCCCGCGATACCGAAGCCATCATTACCGATACGGTTGGTTTTATCCGCAATTTGCCGCAGGAACTGTTTGCCGCCTTCCGGGCGACGCTCGACGAGCTGGATGATGCCGATATGCTTTTGCATGTGATTGACATCAGCAATAATCAATTTGAAGAACAGATTCGGGCTGTGGAAAATATTTTGGAAGATCTCGATATTAAAAATAAGCCGACGCTAAGAGTATTCAATAAGGCCGATCGCATTGCCGATAAAGATTTGTTGCAAAACCTCTGCCAGCTCTTTGATGCCATTGCCGTTTGTGCTTTGGATAAAACGACCCTTTACGGAATGCTTTCGAAAATAGAATACCTGCTGGCAGGGAAAGGCTTTTCAGCAGGCAAAATTTATGATAAGAGCTGACGACAAGTTTGGGGTAATACGATGATGACCGGAAATCCGAAAAGGCGGTTATGAGCAAGGAGAGAAAAATGAAATTGTTGCGCGTCACAATTATTTTAGCCGTTGCCTTTTTTTCAATAAACATCCATGCCGCCCCAAAACTTCTCACTATTGTTCACACCAACGATCTGCACTCACATTTGCAGGGCTTTTCTCCCGAACTGGACTATCAGCCATTTACCGTTAATGCCGATAAGACGCTCGGCGGCTGGTCGCGCATTGCCGCCGTCATTAAAAATACAAAAAAAGAAAGGAAAAATCCGGTGCTGACGCTGGATTCCGGCGATTACACCATGGGCTCGCTTTTTCACATGCTGGCGCGCGAAGAAGCTTTTGAATTGCGTCTGCTTGACGCTATGGGCTATGACGCCGTCACGCTGGGCAATCATGAATTTGATTTAAAGCCTACTGGGCTGGCATATATGTTGAGAACGGCCAAAGCCCGCAAAGGATTGCCCCAAGTCGTTTTTGCCAGCGCGATTTTCGATAAAAATAATTCCGCCGATGATTCTTTGCAAGCCGCGTTTAACGAGATTCCGGTAAAAGATTACACCGTTTTGGTACGCGACGGCATTAAAATCGGTATCTTCGGAATTATGGGCAAGGATGCCGCCGAGGTGTCACCTTTTGCCAAGCCGGTAACTTTTCGCGATCCGGTAGAAGTTTCCCGCAAAATCGTCCGCACCCTGCGGGAAAAAGAAAAAGTGGATATTGTTGTTTGTCTTTCCCACAGCGGCTTGAGAGCGGCATACCCAAAAAAATCTGAAGATGAAATTCTTGCCCGTAAAGTCAAAGGAATCGACATCATTGTCAGCGGTCACACGCATGAAGTATATTCTGCCCCGATTAAAGCAGGGCAGACGATCATTGTTGAGTCAGGAATTTACGGAAAACATGTAGGCATTCTGGATATCGCTTATGCTGAGGGGAAGGTCGAGCTGAAAAACTATAAAATGGTCGCCATCGACAGCTCCATTGCGGGCGACAGGGCAACCCAAAATATTATCGACGGCTTCAAGAAAAAAATAAACGCGCAATTTCTTGCCGGCTTCGGATTGAGCTACGACAAAATCATTGCCCGTACAAGCTGGGATTTGGAAATCTCCGCTGAGGAATCTCCTTTAGGAAACATGATTACCGATTCCATCCGCTGGTATGTCAATAAATTTGACTCCAGGAAAAACGATTCGTTGAGCCGTGTGGTTATCGCCGTGGAATCCAACGGCGTTATCCGCGATAATTTGCTTGCCGGCAGGACAGGACTTATTTCGGTCGGCGATTTGTTCCGTACCATACCTCTGGGTATCGGCATGGATAAAGAATTCAGCATGGGGTACCCGCTCATTAGTTTTTACCTTTACGGCTATGAAATCAAAAGGGCGCTAGAAATCTTAACCAGTGTTTATCCTAAAAAGGGCTATAACTATTTTCTGCAGATTTCCGGTGTGCGTTTTGAGTACAACCCGCACCGCGTGATTTTCGACCGGGTGACGAATATCGAGATAGGTTCTGAAGAAGAAGGATACCAACCGCTGAATTATCGGGAAGGGAACAGAACGCTTTACCGGGTGGCGGCAAATATTTACAATGCTACTTTTTTAAAAGTCATTGGAAATTATACGTATCGCTTTTTGGATATTTCTCCGAAAGACAGAAAGGGAAGAGCGGTAAGAAATCTGACCGACTTGAGAGTGGACGCGGATAAATCCAGGCCGGGCATACAGGAACTCAAGCAGTGGCAGGGGGTTATGGAATACGTTCAGTCGTTCAAAGACACCAGCGGCGACGGCATCCCTGATTTGCCGGAAAAATATAAAAGCAAACTTGGACGCATTGTCGTGAAGCCAAGCTGGCATCCCGCCGCTCTGGTTTCGAGAGCGACTTTGCCCACCATCCTGGCGCTTTTAATTATCGGGTTGGCTTCTTTTGCGATAATTTATTGTGCTATTCGCATTATGAAAAAAAGAAAAAAAAGACGCAGCAGTTTGAAGTTCAAATAAAGAGAAAAAAATAGGCTGAAGGCCGAAGCAAAGCCCGGCGCATGCCGGGGCCGAAGACTAAAGGCTGAAGGATAAAGGTTGAAGCGGAGCGCAATGCGCGGAGTCCGGCGAATACCGGAGCTGAAGACTTTTAAGAAAGGGTTATTAACCGTCTTATAATTGTCTACTTCAGCGTCATTCCGGCGGAGAGACTGTGTCGCAATAGGAGAAAACAGCTTCAAAATCGTCATACCGGCGAAAGCCGGCATCCAGAACTTACTGAAAATACTGGATTCCCCCGTATCAAGTACGGGGCAGGCTCTTCGTCGCGCTCTGCTGGAATTTATCCGGCGTATGCTGGACGGAATGACAAAAATGGTAATTGCGACACAGTCTCGGAAGCCGGAATCCAGTGTTTTCTGGATGCCGGATACCCTGAAGGGCACGCGTCAAGTCCGGCATGACAAGATTATTATGAGACAGTCATTATGCGCGATCACAAAAAATTAAAGGCATTTGAGTTAACGGACGAGAAGGATTTTATTGAAATCCGCTGGCATGGACGGGGCGGTCAGGGCGCAATAACGGCGGCAAAGATTGTTGCCTCAGCTGCCTTTGTCTCCGGTTATTTGGGGGTTGTCATGGCTCCAACTTTTGGCACGGAGCGCCGGGGCGCACCGGTCATGACATCCCTGAAGATATCCAGGCGCAAAATTTATGATTTATCACCCATCGAGAAACCGGATATCATTGTCGTCCTTGACCACCTGCTGCTTGCCGAGGCGGATGTCACCTGCGGCCTTAAGCCCGGCGGGATAATTGTTTTGAACACGCCAAAGGCTTTTGAATCCTACAACTTTAAAGATTACCGGCTGGCCACTGCAGATATTACGGCAATATCTGTTGAGGCGGGCCTTCCTCACGGCATGGTCAATGCCGGGATCATCGGAACGCTGGCGCGAGCCACAAACCTCCTGGGAATGGATATTCTGATTCAAGGCATTGAAGAGGAATTTCGCACAAGAAACCCCGAAAAGAACTCATTGGCGGCAAAGATAGCTTTCGAAAGAACTGTGGCGCGAGGTTGAAAATGGGCACTCGAAATTATCGAAGAAAAACTTCCCACAGCGAACACGGGCCGGGTGACGGCGGAAGGACCGGTTCATGGAGGGTGGAAAGGCCGGTATTGAACACAAGCCTTTGCATCCCCTGTAAAAGAAATGCCGAGGCCTGTTTCATGTGCTGGCTGTTCTGTCCGGAGGTTGTAATCTCCAGGACGATCCCGCCGGCAATCGACCTGGAATACTGCAAGGGATGCGGCATCTGCGCTGAAGAATGTCCGACGAAGGCCATAACCATGGTGGATGAGGCGGATTTTACAGATGAAGACAAGGACAAGGAATAGGATGTCATGCATATTATAGAAAACGGAAACGTCGCCGCCGCTCTGGGCGTTTTGCTTTGCCGTGTCAATGTCATCGCCGCCTATCCCATCACCCCGCAGACGCCTCTTACGGAAAGACTTTCGGAGTACGTGGAATCAGGTGAAATGCAAGCCGAGTACATTCCCGTCGAGAGTGAACATTCCGCCCTGGCTGTTTGCATCGCGGCATCATCGGCCGGCGCCAGGACTTTTACCGCGACCAGCGCCAACGGGCTTCTCTACATGCATGAACAGGTCCAGTGGGCGGCCGGCGCCAGGCTTCCCATTGTGATGTGTGTGGTCAACAGGGCCGTAGGCGCCCCCTGGAATGTCTGGAACGATCAGCAGGACTCGATCTCACAACGCGATACCGGTTGGATACAGATGTATTGCTCTGACCACCAGCAAATTATTGATGCGGTCATCAAGGCCTACTGGCTGGCGGAAAAAGTGAGCATCCCGATCATGGTCTGCTATGACGGGTATATCCTTTCTCACACCTATATGCCCTTTGATGTGCCGGATCAGGAAAAGGTTGATGCGTTTCTGTCGCCCTTTCGGCCGGACTATGCCCTTAATCCTGATCAACCTGCCAATCTCAATACGGTAACCCTTCCTGACGTACGGATGGATGTCCGCGGTGAGCTTGCCCACGGATATATGGAAATTCGCTATCTGCTTCAGGAAGAAATGCGGACATCGCTTACCGTCGCCGCGGAAGCGGAAAAAAGGTTTGCCGATATTTTTGGCCGGGGCGGCGATCCGTATATAGAGCCTTATCTTTGCGCTGATGCCCAATATATTGCTGTCGGGCTTGGGTCGCTCACCTACCAGCTGCGCGTTTCCGTGGATGTCCTAAGAAAAGAGGGTATTAAAGTAGGCGTCATGGGCGTTCGCTTCTACCGGCCTTTCCCGGATGAGGCGCTGGCCGAAGCACTCAAGGGGAAAAAAGGCGTTATCGTTTTTGAAAAGGCATTGAGCTACGGCTATGAAGGCGCGCTGGTTTCGGATTTAAAGTCCGCGCTCTATGATCATCTTGCCGGCACTGGCGTAATGCCTATGGTCCAGAATATAATTTTGGGAATCGGCGGCCGCGACATTCGGACGGAAGATTTGACACAAGCCCTCCGGGCGGCGGCCAAAAGCAGAGTCTCAAGACAGCCCGTATGGATAGGGCTCAAGCTTTAGGAGAAGCGGATGCAGGCGAAGACTACCATTTTAAGTTTACCGACCCAGGAATTTGTTCATCCGGGGACAAGAGCCTGCACCGGCTGCGGCCTGGCCATTGCCTACAGGGTGGGCCTCAAGGCCCTGGGGAAAGACACCATCCTGATTGTGCCGCCGAGCTGCCTTACCGTGCTTCAGGGGCTTTTCCCGATTGCCTCGACCAAGCTTCCGTGCCTGAATGTGACGTTTGCCTCCACCGCAGCCGCGGCCACCGGAATCCTGGCTGCCTTGAAGTCGCAGGGAAAGACTAATATCAAAGTGGCGGCATGGGCAGGCGACGGCGGGACAAGCGATATCGGCTTGCAGGCTTTATCGGGCGCCGCGGAACGTGGCGATAATTTCATCTACCTGTGCTACGACAACGAAGGTTATATGAACACCGGCGCTCAGCGCTCGGGCACAACCCCTATCGGCGCTCTGACCGCAAACACGCCGTTTAAGGGAAAACTGCAGCAAAAAAAGGATGTGCCGGCAATCATGGCGGCGCATAACTTAAGCTATATTGCCGCGTGTTCTGCTTCATACCCGCTTGACCTTTTTGACAAGATCAGAAAATGCGTGGATATGCCGGGCACCAAATACATCCATATTCATATCCCTTGCCCGCCGGGCTGGGGATATGACCCGAGATATGGGATAAAGATCGGCCGGCTGGCCGTGGAAACCGGATATTATGACCTCTACGAGATCGTCAATGGTGAGTTCAAACTTACCGCGGCATCAGAAAAGCTTGTGGAAAAACGGAAGCTGATACCGGTCCGTGAATACTTCCGTTCGCAGTCACGCTTCAAGATTCTTGCCGATACGCAGATAGCAGAGATACAGCATCAGATAGATGCGAAGTGGGCGGGTTATTATAAAAAAGACGAGTAATGTATTCAGGGCGTGATAATTTTGCATATCTACGCTGCTTTGCATACCTAGTTGCATTCAAAGGATAACGCGGCGGCAAGGAGGAGGCTCCGCAGGCGTATTACTACTAATACGTTGAGGAAGCCGACGACGAAGCCAACAAAGTTAGCCAAAGACCGGAAGCGCGTCCCGCAAGGGAGCGCATAGCAAATAAAGTTTTTACCTTACCGGTAATTACCATCTGCGAGATGGTAACTTACATGCGGCTCGGTATTAGCATCTCAGTGCTGTTTTCAGTATATCCATATTCAGGTTGCCGCCGGACATGATCATGACCACTTTCTTGCCGGCTAGGCGGTCTTTTATTTTATGTGCGGCCATCGTCGAGGCGGCACCCGCGGCCTCGGCCAGATTATGTGTGGTGGTCAGCGCCATTCTAATGCCTTCCAGAATTTCGTCTTCGGTCAGCAGCACGACATCACTGATGGTATCTTTGAGAATGACATAGGGCAGATGGAATACAGCTCTTGCGGCAAGGCCGTCGGCAACCGTGTGGGCATCATCGAGAGTGACAATTTCTCCCTTTTTCCAGGAATTATAGAAGGAGGGGGCATTTTGAGCCTCTACGCCGATTATTTCGATATCGGGCTTTAATGCACGCATGGTTTTGACCAGCGATGCGCAGCCCGCACCGCCTCCGATAGGACAGATGATTGTATCCACCTCCGGCAGGTCCTCAAAGATCTCCAGTCCCATGGTGGCCAGGCCGTTTAGGATTTCCGGTTCATTGCCCTGCTGGACATAGTAATAACCTGCGCTATCCACAAGCTCTTCGCAGTAGGACTGCGCGTCGTAGAAGTCTTCCCCATGGACAATAAGTTCCGCGCCGTAGCTTTCTATTGTCCTGTTGATTTCCGGATTGTTGTTTTGGGGTACGACAACCGTGCAGGGAACATGAAACCATTGTCCCGCCCAGGCCATGGCCAGGCCGTGGTTGCCTCTGGTGGCAACGAGGATGCCGGCTTCCAGCTCTTCGCGGGACATGTGATGAAAGAAATTAATTGCCCCTCTGATCTTGAATGATCCGGTCGGATTGTGGTTTTCATGCTTGATGAATGCCTGGCAGCCGATGAGTCTGGAAAGTTCCGAGTAGCAGATCAGGTTTGTCCTGTTGAGGTACCTGCAAATAACTGATCTCGCCATAAAAGCTCTGGTCAGGTTGACTTGTTTGCTCAGCGCCTCGTATTTTTTCAGCATAAAAAGCCTCCTTGGTTAATTACAGCCTGTAGCCTTTTTACAGTCCATTTTACACCTGCTGTCAAAATAACTTCTTACTTTTACACTCACTAACAGTCTCATAATTTAATAGACACTTTGAGATTGAAATGTTTATTCGTATCATGCTTACTGGATTCCCCGGTCAAGCCGGGGAATGACAAAACGTTGCCTAAATTATTGTGAGACTCTAAATAAATTGATCGCTGCGTAATGATTGAACCCTTTCAGTCTCTTGTGCCCCGCAGGGGTATCAGTCTATCAACCTACTAATTATCTCCGCATATCTGACAGCTGCGCCCATATTGGCGGCCACAACAACTTTACCTCTGGCGCCTCGCTTTTCCAGTTCCGCGGGCTTTTCCAGCGCCTGAAGAATTTTTCTTAGCAAATCTTTCGCGTTTCTAACCGTCACGCCGCAGCCCGCTTCTTCCAGCAGAGTTTTTTCTTCGCTGAAATCCTCCATGGAAGGGCCGTAAAAAATTATTTTTCCCCACGCGGCCGCCTCCAGAATATTTTGACCGCCTCTGTTTACTAGGCTTCCGCCGCAATAAACAATTGTGGCCAGAGAGTATATTTTGAAAAGTTCTCCGATAACGTCAACCACAATAACTCGCTCGCTTGTCCTTGCCTTGCTATTGTTTATCTCGGTCATGGTAATAATATCGGTAAAACCATTTTTTTGTAAAAGCTCGATAATCGAACTGGTTCTTTCAATATGACGGGGAACAATAATTAATTTGAATTCCGGATAAAGCGCCAGAATCTCCGCATATACTCTAATGATGATTTCCTCTTCGCCCGGATGGGTACTACCGGCGACAAAAAACCTATCATCTTTTTGCGTACTCAAGCGGCGGGAAATTTCTTCGCGCAAGCCGGACGAGGCTGTTGACGCCAAAGCGTCATACTTGGCGTTTCCCATCACCTGAATTTTTTCCGGAGACATACCGATTTTTTTAAGTCTGCTCGCGTCAATTTCGGAAATCATGGCGGCAGCGGATAAATCGTTGAGGATCTTTTTCCAAAAAAAATTCGTCCAGCGGTACTTACTGTAAGAGCGGAGCGAAATGCGGCCGTTAACTATCAAGGTTTTAATGCCTTGTGCTTTGCAGGCTTTTAAAAAATTAGGCCATAGTTCCGTTTCTATCATGACAAAAACAGAAGGTTTAGCCGATTTTATAATCTTACGCACAACGTAGGGGATATCGAGGGGGAAATAAATGAATGCATCCGCGCCGAATATATGCCGGCGCGCCATTTCCTGGCCGGTTTCCGTGGAAGTGGAAAAAATAACTTTTATATCCGGCTTTTTCAATTTCAGGGCCGCTACGATAGGCGCGGCGGCGGTAACTTCGCCTACCGATACCGCGTGTATCCAGACACGCGGCCCATCTTTTAAGCCGGCCAGTATTTTTGCCTGCTTGCCGCCCAGCTTCGGAATCAGGCTTTTGCGGTATTTTCCCTTAAAAACCATGGTTATTAAATAATAGGGGAGGATGAATATTGCGGCAATGACCAGCACCGCATTGTATAAAATCTGCATAGTGTATCTTCAGATTTTTCCGCGGTTGTGTCAAGTTTTTCCTTTATTGACAGAGGCTTCGCATTGGTATATTTAAATATCGAATAAAAGGAGAGTAGTAGCATGAAACTGATTGCCCCTTCGATTCTTTCCGCGGACGGCGGCAGGCTCGGCGAGGAAATTGCCGCCGTGGAGGCCGCCGGCGCCGATTGGATTCATATTGATGTGATGGATGGGCGTTTTGTACCCAATATAACTATGGGTCCGGCGATAATATCAGCCTTAAGAAAGACAACGAAGCTTATTTTTGATGTGCATTTGATGATTGAAAATCCGGAAAACTATATTGAATCTTTCGCGACAGCCGGTTCCGATATCATAACTATTCACGTGGAAGCCGCGCATCATCTGCACCGGACTATCGATATGATTAAAAAATTGGGTAAAAAGGCGGGGGTTTCTTTGAATCCGGCAACACCGCTTACGCAAGTTGAAGAAATTATCCCCGATATCGATCTATTGCTCATTATGACGGTTAATCCCGGTTTTGGCGGCCAGCAATTCATCAAAAATACTTTGCCGAAAATTACCAAAGCCCGCCAACTGTTAAATGCTTTTCCCAATAATCAGCTCCTGGAAGTTGACGGCGGCGTGAATCTTAAAAATATCGGAAGCATCGCCAAGGCCGGAGCGGATGTTCTGGTGGCCGGCGCGGCGATTTTCGGCACAAATGACTACAAAAAAACAATTGCTGATTTAAAAGCCGCCGTAAGCGGCAATTAACGCTTTTGCTGTTCCAGTTCCAACGCCAGTCTTAAGCCCCGGCGCGCATCTTCGTAATCCGGATTCAGATAAATTGCTTTCCGGAAATGTTCAATAGCTTCTTTCAATACGCCTTTATTAATTAGCACTGCTCCTATATTGAAATATATGCCCGGATCGTTAGGGTCTGTTAGTAGTGCCTGCCGGTAATGATAAATGGCTTCATCATATTTAAATTGTTTTTCTAAGATAACACCTAAATTAATGTGTGCACTAGAGTAATACGGGTTGATGCGTAAAGCTTCACGGTAATGGGTAATTGCAGCATCAACTTTTTTCAGTTTATCAAGAGAAATGGCTAAACTATAATGAGTATCAACATAATTAGGATCACTTTTAATTGCCGCAAGATAATGAGCAATAGCTTTCTCATGTTTTTTTTCAGCGGCAAAAGCAACACCTAGATTATGGTGAGCCAAACCGTTGTTTTTGGTTATTTGTAAAGCGTGCTCAAATAAAACAAAACTGTTTTTCCAGTAGCCGCACTGCTGCCAGGTCAAAATCGTAAAAACCGTGAGAACAATACCTGCGGCGGGAAACAAAATTATTTTACACACTTTTTCTTTGGGCAT
>Ga0154766_122_pt18 | contig 10187 bp, 11 predicted proteins | sample Rifle2008BG16ft_FD_105774 | JGI IMG/M metagenome (GOLD analysis project Ga0154766, IMG submission 105774) | Deltaproteobacteria bacterium RBG_16_44_11
TTGCCGGTCAAAACTTTATTTATCTCGTCCTTGATAAAAATATTCAAAACAAGAAAGGAGAAAAAAACAATGGCCAGATAGGAGAAAAATATCTTGTAAAAAAGGTTACGCTTCACGCTGGCTCCTTATTATTTGAGGAAGAATCTTGATGTCTCACCGATTCACCCGTCACCATGTATGTAACCATATCCGCGATGCCCTTGGCATGATCCGCAATACGCTCGAGATTTTTGGACACCTGCATAATATAAATGGCTCTTTGAATTGCCTTAGAATCATTCATCATAAAAGTCAACAACTCGCGAAATATTTGCTCATTTAAATCATCAACCATCTGCTCTTTGTGACGAACTATTTCCGCCATTTCCAGATCTTCACCGACAAACGCGTCCAGAGAATATTTAATCATTTCGCCTACAAGATTAGCCATGCGCGGCAGATCAATATAGGGCTTTAGCTTTGATTCTTCATTCAGTTGAATCGCTTTTTCCGCGATGTTGACCGCCATATCGCCGATCCTTTCCAGATGACCGGTGATTTTAATCGCCGTTGTAATAAATCTTAAATCTATTGCCGTCGGCTGCCTCAACGCCAGAATACGGATACATTTTTCCTCCAGCTGGGTGTCCCGTTTATCAATTTCATCATCATTTTTGATAACTTTACGCGCGATATCCGAGTTCCTTTCCGTTAAAGATTGCATCGCCATCTGAATAGCTTTCTCGGTCATGGCACCCAGATAGATCAGGTCATTTTTAATCCCCTGTAGCTCTTTTTCATAATGCAAGCTGGTGTGTCTTTTTTCTTCCATGATTATTCCTCCATTTCAATACTAACCGAATCTGCCCGTTATATAATCCTCTGTTTGCTTTATGTCCGGTTTGGTAAATATTTTTTCCGTCTTATTGTATTCAATTAAATTCCCCAGATAAAAGAAAGCCGTTTCATCCGAGATACGGGCGGCCTGCTGCATATTATGTGTCACAATGATGATTGTATAATCCTTTTTTAGCTCTTCAATTAACTCCTCAATTTTAGCTGTGGAAATAGGGTCAAGCGCGGATGTCGGTTCGTCCATTAATAAAATGTCGGGCTTCATCGCCAACGCACGGGCAATACAGAGTCGCTGTTGCTGGCCACCGGAAAGATTCATAGCCGACTGATTAAGAATATCTTTCACTTCCTCCCATAAAACGGCCTGCTTTAAACTCTGTTCGACCAGAGCATCGAAGTCTGTATTACTCTGCTCGGTTAGTTTCGGGCCGTACGCGATATTATTATAAATTGTTTTAGGAAAAGGATTGGGCTTCTGAAAAACCATGCCGATTTTACGACGTATTTCTACCGGATCCACATCAGGCGCGTAGATATTTTTATCTTCAAAAAGAATTTCTCCTTCGACTCTTGTTCCGTCAATCAGATCATTCATTCTGTTCAAAAGCCGCAGCAGCGTGGATTTTCCACATCCGGACGGCCCGATTAGCGCCGTGACTTTATTTTTCCCGAACTTCATCGATATATCCGTTAGTGCGCGCACCTGGCCGTAATAGAAGTTCACTTGATTCAGTTTAATGATTATGTTTGATTCCATTCCTACCACCTTTTATTTCTTCTCATGTAGCTACGGATAATAATCGCGATCAGATCGATTCCCAAAACAACAGCCACCAAAACCAGCACCGTGCCAAACTGGATGGGGCGTGTCGCTTCAATGTTTGTTCCAGCCGTCGCCAGTACATAAATATGATACGGCAGAGCCATAACCTCATCAAAAATCGAACCTGGCAGTTTGGTGGTGAAATACGCGGCGGCAGTGAACATGATCGGCGCCGTTTCTCCCGCAGCCCTGCCAATTCCCAATATGGATCCGGTCAGAATGCCCGGCATGGCGTTGGGGATAACAATTCGAAAAGTCGTTTGCCATTTAGATACACCCAGCGAAAGCGACGCCTCACGGAAAGTCTGAGGAACTGATTTCAACGCCTCTTCCGACGCGCCGATGATCGTGGGCAAAATAAGAAATCCCAGAGTCAGCGACCCGGACAGAATACTGGAACCAAATTTCATTAAAATAACAAAAAAGCCGAGCCCGAATAAGCCAAAAACAACCGAAGGAACACCAGCCAGACAATTGATCCCGACTTTGATGAAACGGACGATCTTGCCCTGTTTGGCGTATTCCGTCAGATAAATGGCCGACGCAATGCCTAGGGGAAGACCTATCACCAACGCGCCACAAGTCAGATAGACGGTCCCGAGAATCGCCGGCATAATGCCTCCTTTAGTCATTGAATGTGTAGGGGGCTTGGTTATGAATTCCCAACTGATCGCACCAATACCGTTTATGGCTATATAAAATATTATTCCCCCCAGCGCTAAGGTAATGATTAATGCCGACGCGCGCAGTAGGCCAAAGAAACAACTTTGTTTGAAATATCGCCATCTCATTGAATTATTTATTAATGAATTCATATATCTTCCGTTTAAAGCGTGCCCGACCCAACTTGGCGGAATTTGTGAGAAACATAATCGGCAACCAAATTAAAAGTTAATGTCAGGCAAAACAAAACAATTCCAGTGGCAAAAAGAGCGGAATAGTGGGAGCTGCGATATGGCGTTTCGCCCATCTCCGCGGCAATACTGGCCGGCATCGGACGAACAGAGTCAAACAGACTCTCCGGAATCGCAGCGGCGCCCCCGGCAACCATCAAAACTACCATCGTCTCACCAATAGCTCTGGCCATACCCAACATTATAGCGGTGGATATGCCCGAGATCGCCGCTGGAAAGATCACCCTTGTTATCGTTTCATATTTTGTCGCGCCTAGGGCGTAAGAGGCTTCCTTGAATTCGCGCGGCACGGCGTAAAGGGCGTCTTCAGAAATACTCGATATTGTCGGTATCGCCATAAGCGCCAGAATCATCGAAGCATTGACAATATTCAAACCGGTCGGAAGATCAAACGTATCCTGCAGCCAGGGAGCCACAACAACCATTCCGAAAAATCCCAAAACGACGGAAGGTAAACCGGCCAAAAGCTCGATAACTGATTTAAGAATCTCCTTAATCGACTGCGGAGCAATTTCGGAAATATAGATAGCGGCCAGAACGCCCAGCGGCACGGCAATCAGCGTCGCCAACAGCGTAACAATTAAAGAGCCGACAATCAGCGGAAAAATCCCGAAGGAAGGCGGATCGAAGGTGGGATACCACTCCCTCCCGAAAAGAAACTCTTTTACGGATACTTTATCGAATATCGGTAAGCCTTCGCGGAACAGGGAAAATACGATCAGCCCCAGAACAATCACCGAAACCAGGGCGAAAAGAAAAAAGATGTATTTGATGACAATTTCTTTGGTTTGACGGGTCATTTTTCCTATAAATAAAAACAGCGGTTGTTCTTATTAGACATTGCTGTTGATGATTCTCATATCCTCGCCTTTAAATTAAAAATGGCTCGCTGCGGTTTATACAATATTTCAAGCCGCAACAAAACCATTTTTATTTCCATCCACTGCTATTTTTTCTTGCCTAATTTTTTTACATCTACCAAAGGAACAAAACCTTCCTTGGCCACAATTTTCTGGCCATCCGCCGATTTGACAAAAGCCAGATATTTGGCCACCTCACCTACCGGCTCTCCGTTGGTGTACATGTAGAGTTCGCGGGATAAGGGGTATTCTTTGGACATCGCCGTCTGTACGGAAGCGGTTACACCATTGACCTGCAGGGGTTTCAGGCTTTTATTGACGTAACCGATTCCCAGATAAGCAATGGCATAGCGATTTTTCGCAACCGCGGTCGCCAGAGCGCCGTTGGAAGCCAACATTTGTGCCCTGGGGGAGACTTTTGCTTTCTTCATCACAAAATGATCCCAGGATTCGAAGGTGCCAGATGATGAGTCGCGGGAGATAACCACAATCTTTAAATCTTCTCCGCCGACTTCTTTCCAGTTGGTAATTTTACCCTGGTAGATCTGGCTTAACTGATCAATGGATAAATTTGTGATTTTGTTTTTCGGATGCACCACGGGAATGATCGCGTCGTAAGACACCACATGGGCGACAGGATTGACACCTTTTGTTTTGGCCAGCTCAATTTCTTCCTTCTTGATTTCCCGCGATGAGTTGGCGATATCGGTTGTTTTGTCGATTAAAGCTTTGATGCCTTCACCGGATCCGCCGCCGGACAAAGACATTTGCACCCCGGGATTTTGCTTCATGAAGGCTTCCAGAGTGCCCTGCGCAATAGGTAAAACCGTGGTAGATCCCTTGATGACAATCGCTTGGTCGGCAAAACACACACTACTAATCAGCGCAAACGTAGCTACAGTAAATGCTGCTTTTTTAAAAATATTGAACATTTTTTCCTCCTCAATTTGAATTTTGGAGCAATATACAACTCAAATGTTACAATATGATGACAGCCGGAAGAAAATGTAAAAACAATATCACCGCAAAATTATTTTTTATCGGCAAATTTATAGCCGAATCCCCTAATAGTCAAAATATACTGTGGGTTTTCAATATCCTTTTCAATCTGACTTCTCAGCCGTCTAATATGAACGTCAACAGCACGAGGCGTAACGAAGGTATTATCGCCCCAAACATGGTCAAGAATCTGATCCCTGGAATAAACCCTGCCGGGATTCCGGGAAAAAAAGAAAAGAAGTTTTAATTCAGTCGGACTTAAGTTTATCTGTTTGCCGTTAACATCAACCCGGCAGGACGCGTAATTTATAACCAGCCCTTCATGCTTGAAATATTCTTTAAGCGGTTGTTTTTTCGTTTCCTGCAAACGCCGGAGAACTGTTCTTACCCTCGCCATGAGCTCCTTAACGCTGAATGGTTTGGTAATGTAGTCATCCGCACCGATTTCCAGGCCGATAATCTTATCAACTTCATCAGCTTTTGCCGTCAACATAATAATCGGCAAATGAGCAGTTTCCTGATTGGCGCGTATGGCTTTACAAACATCAATACCATTCATACCGGGAAGCATCAAATCGAGAATTAATAAATCGGGTTTTTGTGTTTTAGCCATTTTGATGGCGGTTTCACCATCAAATGCTTGGATAACGGAAAATCCTTCATTCTTTAAGTTATATCGTATCAATTCCACAATGTCTTTTTCGTCATCGATAACTAGTATTTTCGCCATAAAATATACTTTAAAAAAAGATAAAAAAATTGGTTGCTTATGTGTATTAAAACAGATGGAAGCGCAAACAAACGCTTACGCTTTGTAAATTAATTTTAAAGGAAAATATCCCTATAAAAAATCAATCCGGTATTACTTTGAATACTTCATCGCCGGGACGCACACGACCGGATACTTTGACACCAATAAAATCACCGGCAACCGCTTTTTGCACTGATTTATTATCGACCTCCATTGATTGGATCACATCGATAAAATCGGTAGTGTGACCGGAAAATTTAATGCTGTCCCCCACAATAAGTTCACCTTGGTCTATTTTTACAGCGGCTACCAAAGGTTTTGCAAAAAATTTTACTACTTCACCAATTTTTTTTTCTGCCATAACGGTACCTCCATTTTTTGATATCTGGGGTCGGATCATTTATTGACAAGAACTTCCCTTTTAGTGGAGGAGTATAAGAAATTTAGTTTTGCATGTCAATTAAATTAGCATCAGAACCTGTGTGCTTTTTTCTTGATCCCTCTATATCTTAACCAAATCTTTCACTTAATGTCATCAAATTGAAATATCGACATGCTATTTTATAGCCCAAATGAAAAGAAGGCTAAAAAGGAGATATATATCTTGAGTAAAATAAATAGCAGTGTAGTCCAATACCCGGTCAAAACAGACACCTCCATAGCAAAGTCAACCAGGGAGCTGATGCATTTGATCGGTATTAAATATGATCGATTGGGCATAAACGTTGGTTCTCTCCCTTTTGCACCTGCGGACGCGACCGCTGGAAGCGAATCCGAAATGCAAACGGTTGTGATGGGCAAAAGGACAGATGTAGATCTGCCGCTCGTTATAGAGCAATCCAATTATCTAACCAATATACGCAAACGGGCAAAATCCGGTGACACATCGGCAAAAATCATGACCGATCTGGAAAGATATTTAAACGCAAACAACGAAGGTATCTGGGAGAACAGTTGGGTGCGCTTCCCCATCAAAAAGTTAGGTAAATATGCACAAGAAGTTTTACAGCGCGACCTTTCCGCGGATAAAGATAACACGGCAAAGGGAAAACGCTCGGATATTGACCATTTCCTATATCAGCATAATGGAGAAGATTTTATCCGCATGCCCGTCAGCTATCTTTTAAAACTATCACTTGCCGAAATGGTAGGCTCATCAGGTCTGACCGATCCGATGATTTATAAAACCGCTCTCAAGGTCATGGACAATTTTCTCAATGATAATACATCGCCGGAAACGTCATCTTTCTACATCACAGCCATGCCATCTGATAGCGGTATCGGCAGTAATGTCGCCAAAGAAATGGCGATACGCTATCTTTTGGGACAGATTTTGATCATGTATGCCAACAAAAAATTCTCTCTCCAGCAAAACGGCCAGGAAGCATTGATGTTTTTCTCGCCCCACCCACCCGTCAGGCAGAAAGTTTTAAGTAATTGTATTTCCGATTCATTTTATCGCGAACTTTTTATGAATCCCTGCCTTTCCGGTTGGAATAACGGAGAAGAAAAACATGAATACATGCACTTGTGCCACCGAGTGTTGAGCCGCAGCCAGTTCAATGCCGTGTTAAAACTACGGGAAGCGGGAATTATCACCAATGATCTCGTTTCGCTGCCTACTCTTTCCAATATCAGCTTAGCCAACAACGGCACTCATGTAAGTATAGGCAGTCTGAACTTGAGCTCTTTACTTAGCGATTCATCCTCCGGTTATACCCGACATCATGAGAAATATTTGGGCGATCTGGTTGTCAAAATTGTGGAACATTTCCTCCCGCTTTTTGTCGGCACTTATACCGCAGCGCCCTACCGGCTCGACTTTACGGATTTTCACCCCGAAAAGGCGCTTGGTTTTCTGCCGCACGAGTTGGATTATACTCATTTGCGCATGCTCTGGAGACGCTGGCAAAAAAAGGCCGATCTCAACGTATTTGGATACCCGCTGACACCATTTGGACCCCGGAGGCTTGACCAACTGGTTAGCTCCGTCTTTGGGTTAAAAGGGGATTTCGTGCCGGATTTTCGTTTGATCGATTATCTTGTGGCTATCCTGAGCACGGAAAAAAGCCCGGCACTTGACGGCAAGCTTTACAATAGCCTTCAGCTTAAACAAGATCTTGCCGATCTCGGTATTTTTGATACCAAGATGTCGCTCTATCTTTTCGATAAGCTGCGCGAATATGATCAAATGGGTTTTTCCGGTTTTGAAGGACGCCATTACAGTTTGTTTGCTAGCTTTATGTCGGACATGGGTCAGGCAGTCGACCTGCAAAATCTTATCTACCTCCTGGCATTTAAATATATTGCCACAGGCCAGATCAGCCATGAAGACATACCGGACGACCCGTTTATTGAAAGTGAAAGAAGGCAGATTATTTTTGGCAGCGCGATTGGCATTCCCACTTTCTTCGTAAATCGAAATACAGGCAATACTTTCCTGAAGCGCATTATTGAAAAAACGCAAAGGGTCCGGTCAAGCCGCCGCTATACAGGATATACCAGAATTTACAACATTGAATATCGACGCGCCCTACTGGAACTTATTCGTAGTGACGCAGCCGATTTAATCGAGATGCTCGGCATGAGAGAAACCATCCGGGATCTGGAATACCGAATCAATGAGCCGGATGATTTTGCCGCTTCGGGTAAACTAACCAGCGGGATTCTAAATCAGGCGAACACACAATCACCAATGACCCTTCCAGCCGACACGTTTAATCAGGAAGCAGAAAAATACTATCGCACAGACTTACGCAATCAACATATAAGAGAATCATTGAATCTTTTTGGCGAAGATATTATGAAACTGGATCGGGCTTCCAGCGGTATCAGTGAAAAAATGAGAAACCTGCTTCATGGTATCCTGAAGGAAAAAAATCTGCTTTCTTTTATTAAGAGAATTGAAAGTGAAATAGTACAGGAAAAAGCGCCACCAGAGACTCTAGAGAAACTTGTCTATCTCATTCTGGTATACATATATTACAAAAATAATATACATTTTAAATTTCAGGAATCTCATCGTTGGGAAATAAACTATGAAGAAGTTGCAAGATAAAGCTCTGCTATTCCCGGCATACTCCGCACAGACATTGCCATTAAATTCACCTAACGAAGGTGATGTGGCATCATTGAGGCATTCATATGAAACATCAGTATATTGAGCGCAATACAAGGCAAGTCAATACCGAACAATTGTACGGAAATCAGGCTGTGCAGTTTTTGTATTCAAGCATCCGTGAACAATCCCCCTGGCTTTTCCGCAGATTGACAAGTGCAAGAGTATCACGCTTTTTGAGTTACATGAATTATTGCGGCATTCTTACTGATAGAATGAAAGATTATTTGAATCTGCAATTGACACTGAATATAAATGCCGGTGAGTGTGTTGATCCACCCGATAAAATGTATTCATTAAGAAAAATATTCGAGAGAAAAATTCGTTACTGGCAATGTAGGCCGATGCCTAATGACCCGCGGGCAATTGTTTCCCCTGCTGATTCCCGGGTGCTCTTCGGATCTTTTGCTGAAACATCAAGCATATTTATTAAGGGAAAATTTTTCGACTATGAAGAAATGCTTGGACTTAACAAAAAAACATGGCTTGCCGCTTTTCGGGATGGTGATTTTGCCATCTTTCGTTTGACGCCGGAAAAGTATCATTACAATCACACCCCGGTTGCCGGCAAGGTTATTGACTTCTATCCAATATCCGGCTCTTATCATGCGTGCAATCCTAACGCCGTAGTATCAGTAGTAACGCCATATTCCAAAAATAAGCGGGTAGTGACCATCATTGATACCAATGTGGACGGCGGATCACATGCGGGTATTGTCGCCATGATCGAAGTAGTGGCCTTAATGATCGGCGATATTGTCCAGTGCTACAGCGAAAACGAATATGACAACCCATTATCTGTGGGAACGGGAATGTTTATCAAAAAAGGCATGCCCAAGAGTCTGTTTCGCCCGGGCAGTTCTACGGTAGTTCTTATATTTCAAAAAGACAGGGTGAGGCTTGCCGATGATATTACCGCCAACATGTTCTATCAGGATGCCGAAAGCATATTATCATTGGGGTTCGATAAATCACTGGTGGAAACCGACGTTAAAGTCAGATCTTACATTGGCAGCGCATATGAACATAAAGGGTCAAGCTAGTATTTATTGCAACACACGAAACAGGAAGTCATCATGAACAAAAATAAGACAGCTTATATTCGTAATGTTCTGGTTAATAAAATGGAGGATTTACGCACGTCAGCTGATCATACAATACTCAAGCTTAAAAAAAGCGATGATAAATTTCCTGATCCCTTTGATCAGGCCGCAGTTGAAGCCAGCAAAGTTGTTGAGCTTAACTGTCGAGGTAAAGAGCTGAATTTACTTCTCGACATAAAGGAAACCATTTTACGCATTGATCGGGGACTCTTTGGCATTTGCGACCATTGTGGCCGTCCAATATCCGAAAAAAGGCTGATGGCCGCGCCGATGAGTAAGCTTTGCGTAATGTGTCAAGAGGAAATAGAATCCCAACGTAAAAAATCTAAACGCAGACACCAGTATTCATACAGGATTTCATATAACCATGCTTGATGAATTTTTTATAATTATTGTAAGTCTTGTGCTGGTGTTAATTTTTTGGTGGGCATTTCAGAGGTTGCCTGATGAACGATGGCAAATCATCGCCTGCCTCCCATATCTGCGGTTATCAGATGGCCGCTGGCGGGGATGGAATCTGACGTGGTATGGTTTTTTTAACGCCGTAGCCGTAGTATTTGCCGTGTGCGTGTTTCTAATTCTGGCAGGGTCAATATCCACACCTCTTATCGCCAGCTTATCTTTATTTATTCTGCTTTTCGCAACCTGTCTGCCTGCAGCGAAAATGATGGCTTTTTTGATAGAGAAAAAGCAGAACACTTTCACTATCGGCGGCGCATCCTTTATTGGTGTCCTTGTAGCTCCGTGGATCATTTTACTGACCAATGTTACGGCAGGGAAAAGGG
>Ga0154766_118_pt4 | contig 10075 bp, 15 predicted proteins | sample Rifle2008BG16ft_FD_105774 | JGI IMG/M metagenome (GOLD analysis project Ga0154766, IMG submission 105774) | Deltaproteobacteria bacterium RBG_16_44_11
TGCCGCCGCGGATGCGCGACATGAAATCCTGATATGCGAATAAATGATAGCCGGCAGATTTAAATACATGCGCAAGGGCGTCGCCGATCGTCTGCGTACCCTGCCCTGCTTCACCGGTTACCCTGATAGAGATTTCGCTGGGCATAATTCACTCTGCTGTTTTCCACAGCTTAAATTGATAAGATATTCCTTCTCACGGCGGGAGTATACGAAGAAGGATTTTGTATGTCAATTAAATATTGACAACAAAATGTGCAGTTTGGTGTCGATGTTTTTCGTTGGGCGTGAAGTGTGTTTATTCGTGAAACTCCAATTCCGAACGCGAATTCCGGCGGATAACCTAATACCCTAATCACCTAAAGGTGACGCGAGGTCACAAAAAAATAATCACTCGGAATTTATTATACCCTCCAATATCTTCGCCGCGGAGGAAACAAAGCCCGGACACTTTTGGACCATTACTCCGGATTCCCTAGCCTGCTTCAATCCTTCCTTAGTTTTAATATCATAGCCAAGGAGTTCTTTGCATAAGATGCTTTTATTCTCAGTGGCAAACTTTTCCAGTAATTCATTGGCCTTTTGGTACGCTTTATCTTTAGAATGTATATTTGTATTATCCGTGCTTCCGAACTTCGCGCCGATGATTAATGCCGCGCCGGATACCGCGCCGCAAATATGGCCGGTTCTTCCCACACCGCCTCCCAGCACAGAGGCCATTTTCACCGCGTCTTCTTCATTTATGCCCACATCACCGGCATATGCTTTAATAACCGCCTGCGCGCAGTTGTAACCTTTTTTCATATAAGCCGCGGCCTTTTCCGATTTACTCATCATATCCACTTTCTGGATTCCCCAATCCCGAGACTATATCACAATGTCTTTGCGAGCAATTGAAATGAGCGAAGCAATCTATTATCTATTTGATATTATGTGGATTGCCGCGCTCCCTGCGGGAGCTCGCAATGACGAATTATGATTACCACACATTCTCCATGACCGGGGAATGACAAAACAGTGCTAATTTTTCATGAGACCATTTAATTCATGCTCTTTTTGTTTTTTCGCAATACCAGTTTTATCGCGATATAGGGAAACAAAAAGAATATAAAAGCGCACATTTTGACGAACGCCATCCCGTAATAATTCAGCAAATCATATTCGTACCTGTTTAATTCAAACCAATATGATTGAATACAATAACCCCAATCATCGGCGGCCAAAAAGAAAACAAACCATAAAATAAGCAGCGCGAAAGTCAGAAAGAAACAACGGATAAATATTCCGGCTAAATTTTCCATTAAATTAATTCGTTCTTCTTTATTCATTATCACCCTCCTTGACTTTTTTAAAAATATTTCCTTTCGTGTTTATATAAAACCACTCTCCTCCAGATAAATAATGCTGTTCACATTCTTTATCAGCGCATCTCCATGTACAACCTCGGCATACTTTTGCCGTTTTGTTTTTAAAATTCAAGGCGCCATCGTATATAGCGGGGACAACGACGCCACCTTTTACATCGGCGAAACCCCACTTATTTTTTTTGGAAAACCTGACTAATCCATCGTGGAAATCATCAGCACCGTTATCCATTGCGGCAACTTCGCTTATTATCACTCTTCCCTTTCGGTTCACATACATCCAGCCTTCTTCTTTAGAATAAACAACGGCAAGATCATTTTCCCCGAAAGATAACTGGCGGAGATATTGGGAAGCAATAAATAACTGCCCTTTTTTACTGAGCTTGACGCAATTCGACACTTCTTTAAAATCCTGTGCCGGCAATACACATTTATGACCTTCGGCGTTAATCTCGCCGCTAACGGTAAAAGCAAAGAAAATAATCACGAAGGTTAAAATTAAATATTGTTTATTCCCACGCATATAACCTCACTCAATATATTGAAAGTATAAAACACCCGGTCATATCTATCAAGACCTTTGTCTTGACATAACTGGATAGTTTTTATATATTCATTTTAATAGAACTCAAGTTCTTATTAACAAGAAATCGCGCATAGTAATGGTTTGAATTGTCCCGCGTTGAAATAATTGTCGCGGTACAATTCGAAGAGTTTTCTAATCTTTTTTATGAAGAAAGGATGAAATTATGACTCTAAATCTAAGTATTGCCCCGTTGTTGGCGCTTGTCGCCGGTATTATTATTCTAATCGTACCCAGAATGTTGAATTATATTGTCGCTATTTACCTAATCATTATTGGAATTCTGGGAATTTTGGGTTATGGCAACACAAGCTTCAGGTAAAAAAGCTAATATCTTAAAGCAAATGTCGAGCGCAGGGAGCATTAGAAACAATGCTTCCTGCGCCTTTTTTATGCAATGATAATTCGAATGCTGCTTTTTAACGTTTAATTAAGCATTTCCGTACTCAGAAAAAATCATGGAAAAAACCGCCCGTCCTTGAGTAGCGGAACGCAAATCAGTGGAATAACCAAACAAGGCTTTCAAGGGCACTTTGGCCCTGATTTCACTTATCGTGCCCTTAGGATTGACCGACTGAATCTCCCCGTGGCGGGAATTAATATCGCCAATGACATCTCCCATAAATTCGGCCGGCGTAATAATATCCACCATCATAATCGGCTCTAGCATAACCGGTTCGGCCTTGCCGCATCCATCGCGGAAAGCGTTCGCCGCCGCAATTTTATAACCTTGTGCTGAAGATTCGCCTTCCCGGAAAGAACCGCCGGTTACGGCCACTCCCACATCAGTTACCGGATAGCTGTTGAGAATTCCGCTCATTGCCGCTTCCTGGATGCCCTCGATAATGGCCTCATGATATTCAGCGGGAATTATGCTTTCATCAGCCATGATGATTATTTCATTTCCCATCCCTCGCTTACGCGGGGTTAATGACAGGCGAACATGGCCGAAATGTTTCTTTTCGCCCAGTTCCCTTTCAAATATTCCTTCCGCTTCCACCTGCTTCTGAATGGCTTCGCGATAAACAACACGCGGTCTGCCCACATTCACGCGGGCGTTGAATTCACGCCGCAAACGGTCAACAATAATTTCCAAATGAAGTTCTCCCATACCGGAAAGCACGGTTTGCGCTGTTTCTTCTTCGTATTTTACCCGCAGCGTTGGATCTTCTTCAACTAACTTATCCAGCGCCGTGGCCAGCTTTTCCTGATCCGCGGGAGTTTTGGCTTCAATCGCCTGGCTGATAACCGGTTCGTAAAATTCAATCCTTTCCAGCACAATCGGATTTTTTTCATCGCAAAGTGTATCGCCGGTAGTCGTCTCTTTCAAACCCAGCACGGCGACTATTTCTCCCGCCGACGCCTTCTCGATTCTTTCTCTTTTATTGGCGTGCATAAGGAGCAGACGGGCGACTTTTTCTTTCTTCTTTTTTACCGCGTTATATATTTCGTCATTGGCATGGATTTGACCGGAATAAATGCGCAGATAGGCAAGTTTTCGCCCTTCATCAAGCATAATTTTAAAGGCCAACGCCGCCAGCGGCTCTTTATCGGAACTTCGCCGAATTTCTTCTTTTTTGGTAATTGGATTTATCCCTTTAACTGGAGGAATATCTTCGGGAGACGGCAGATAATTGATGACCGCGTCCAATATCGGTTGTATTCCCTTGTTGCGCAGTGCCGCGCCACAAAGCACCGGCACTATTTTTAGGGAAATCGTCGCCCCCCTTAGCGCCTTTTCGATTTGGGCCGGAGTAATTTCCTTACCGCTTAAATATTTCTCGGCCAGATCATCATCAAATTCGGCGAGGATTTCGATCATTTGTTCCCGCTCTGATTGAGCCTGTGCGGCAAATTCTTCCGGAATTTCCTGCATCGAAAAGTTTATACCCTGGCTTAAATCATCCCAGATCAGAAGTTTTGAATTGACAAGATCAATTGTGCCACGAAAATTTTCTTCACTGCCCGCGGGAATCTGGACGGCAACAGGAAGCGAAGTAAAGCGTTTGCGCATCATATCAATCGCGCCAAAATAATCCGCGCCCACTCTGTCCATCTTATTGATAAATGCTATTTTGGGAACGCCGTATTTATCCGCCTGATGCCAGACTGTTTCCGATTGCGGCTCAACACAGCCGACAGCACAAAAAACAACTACCGCTCCATCCAGTACACGCAAAGACCGTTCCACTTCTATCGTAAAATCGACGTGTCCGGGAGTATCAATGATATGAATTTCGTGATTCTTCCAGGCACAGGTCGTGACCGCCGATGTAATGGTGATGCCTCTCTCCTGTTCCTGCGGCATCCAATCCATAACGGCTTCGCCATCATGAACTTCTCCCATTTTGTAGGATTTACCGGTATAAAATAGAATCCTTTCGGATACAGTTGTTTTTCCCGCGTCAATGTGAGCAACGATGCCGATATTGCGCGTGCGGGCTATTTTTGATTTTACCGCCATAAGAAACTTAGCTTTCCCCCTCTTTCGCTTTAACGATCAATTCCGGATCAGGCCGAAAAGCTTTTCTCGTGGAGATATGCCCTTTGATCGACGACAGCTCCCTGCCTTCCACTAATATTTTTACTCTTTTAAGACCTTCGACATTTTCCGTTAAAGAATTCGTCAGCGAATAAATTGTCGCCATTTCCGCCGTGGAACCTCCCGGATGCAATTGAGTAAGATTCTCATTGAAGTTAACAAGAGCAGTGCCGGAATTATCCACATCAACATCATTGAGGGTGACACCGGCAGGAAATGTATTCACCAGCCCTTCTTTTGATCCCTCCAGTAATGCCTTAACAATTACTTCCGCCTGCCGAGCGGTATCTTCTTCTTTAATCACATAACGTTTTTCCGGCATTAAAAACCGCTCCTGCTGATCAGAAAAATAAATTATTGCTATGCGCTTTTCTTTTTTTAATGAAGCTGTGTCCACCGGGGGAAACACGGCGTTAAATAAAATAACAAAGAAAAGCACCAAGAGCATGAATATTGCCCCGAGTATAATCGATAAATAAAGAACCTTTGTGGATTTCTTTTTTTTCTTTCCCTTAATTTCTTGCGACCTGCGTTGTTTTTTGGACGTCATAATAACTTTGCTCCTCTTTAAAAAACTGCGCCAATCTAGGGTATTTTCAGTTAGCTGTCAAGAAAAACAAAGTATTCCTGAAACATAGACAACTAGCCGCTATGAGTTCACGGTATATTTTCGTGCTCATAATTAAAACTCATTGTCGTGTAAATTAAATAATAAATTTCTAAAATCTTACATGTGCCAAAAAAATAGCCCACGCATTCCCCATATTATTTACCTGGGTACGCGTGAGCTATTAGATAAACGATTTTACCCTACATTAATAATTTTCCGCCAACACCTCGTAGTAAGACTGCGGGTGCTTGCAGGCGGGACACTCCTTGGGCGCTTCCGTTCCTTCATGAACATATCCGCAGTTAAGGCAATGCCACTTTATGGGCGTCTTCTTCTTAAATACTTCGCTGTTTGCTATATTGGCGATAAGTTTCCGGTATCTGTTCTCATGAAACTTTTCCACTTTTGATATTTGTTCAAAAGATACTGCCACATCATTAAACCCTTCGGCGCGTGCTACTTTGGCGAAATCCGCATACAAAGTAGTCCATTCCATATTTTCTCCGGCTGCGGCCGCTTCCAGATTTTTCTTCGTGTCTCCGATAATTCCCGCGGGATAACCGGCTGTAATTTCAACATCTCCTCCCTCCAGATATTTGAAAAATACTTTGGCATGTTCTTTTTCATTTTCCGCCGTTTCCAGGAAAATTCTAGAAATCTGCTCGAATCCCTCCTTTGTGGCGGCACTCGCAAAATAAGTATACCTATTTCTAGCCTGAGATTCACCGGCAAAAGCAGCCAGCAGATTTTTTTCTGTTTTTGTTCCTTTAATTGATTTAGCCATTATTCATCTCCTTTCATTATTTTTTGAATTTTTAAATTATCTATATACTTTAATACAGCATGTATATATGTGATGTTCATTTTTTTAGCTGATTTCTTTTCCGATGGAGAAAGCCTGTCCTAAATATTCTCCCACACCATAATAGCCTTGTATTTCCGGCCCATAAAGAACCGGTTTGATTTTTAATATGTCCGGCAAACCGTCCCCTCCCAGCATATTTTCTTCCACTTTAACGTCCACAATTTCGCCGATGAAGTGTGTATGTATGCCTATTTCCGTGGTATTTATAAGCTTGCATTCCAAAATCATCGGAAATTCCTGTATGTATGGCGCGTCGATTATTTCACTTCTCACCGCGGTGAGGCGGGCGACAGAAAACTTATCCACGTTTTTACCGGAAACGATGCCGCAATAGTCTGCGATTTTAATTTGCGCCGCCGAAGGAACATTTACGGTAAATGCTTTGCGCTCCATAATGTTATCGTATGTATATCTTGATTTCCTCAATGAAATAGCGATACTTGGAGGCTTAGAACTGCATACTCCTCCCCAGGCAACAGTGGCGGCATTTGGTTTGCCGGACTTGTCATAAGTTCCTATCAACCATACGGGTGTCGGATAAATCAGGGTCTTTGCTCCGAAAGACTTTTTCATAAATTCACCTTAATTATATATATTATCTAAAATGTTGATTCTGATCGCGTTACGATATAAAGTTAGTCACTAAACAATTGAAGTCAAATACATTACAATAAAATTAGTTTATATTTGATTTTTTAATAACATGGTCTAAATATTACAAGATTATTTTTACTTAATTATGGTATAAATAAAATTAAATACTTAATTATCAGGAGGTTATTATTGTTATGCCCAATATAATGCCGGAAGGCGAAAATATAAAAAAAGCGATTAAATGGATATCTTCCAGCTTACAGGAAAAGGATAATCAGCCCATGCCAATACTCATTGAAAAAGCTGTTTTTAAATTTGACTTGTCCCCAAAAGACGCGGATTTTTTGACAGGATTTTTCGGCAAACGCAATGCGGAAAAATAGCAGCAAAATATAAACGGATATAATTTATTAAATTTTTAAATTTGCCAAATCAACTTCGGCGAGTTTATCCGGTTTCCAAATAGGCTTATCATCTCTATCGATAAGTCTGGCTCGAATACCTTCGAGATAATCCGGATGCCGGATAATGAACTTGGCCGCTTTGAGTTCCGTGGCAAAAACATCCGGCAAGGGGCGTCCTTCGTTTCGCCTTAGCAATTTTAGCGTTAAAACGAGCGCTGTTGGAGATCTTTCGGCGATACTGACAAAAACTTTATCGCAAAGTTCTTGCTGTAATTCGCATTTACTTAAAGAATCTAAAATACCGTTTAAATCCGATTTACCGGAAAAATAAGTTGCCACCCAATCATCCATGTCTTGATTTACAGGAATATTGGAAGTCAGGTATCGAGCTATTTGTTCAAGTATTCTTTTTCGCGTTGTTTCCTTACTTATTCCATCTTCCAGCTCATAATTTTCCAGTATTTCTGTTATTTCAGGAATATTTTCAGACTTTATAAAGTGAGTCGCAAAACCAAGGCGCACACACTCTGCTCCGACCATATCATACCCGGTGAGACCTAAGTATTCCGGATAACCTCTGGGACAGCGCGAAAACATCCACCCTGTCGCACCTACGTCCGGGAAAAAACCTATTTTCGTCTCCGGCATGGCCATGCGCGTACGCTGGGTTGCCATAACGATACTTGCCCCGGCCGCAATACCCAGTCCTCCGCCCATAGTAACACCATCGGCAATTACGGCGATAGGCTTGGGAGATTCATGAATCATTAAATTCAGAGCATATTCTTTTTCGAAAAATAAATTGACCTCGGTGTATTCTTTTTCTTTCACCTTTTGCGCCAATTCTTTGACATCTCCTCCGCCACAAAAGCCTTTCGTGCCCTTCCCGTAAAAAAGGATAAACTTGCATTTATTATCATTAAAGGCGGTTTTTAGATAACCAGTAATGCTAGCGATCATTTCTATATTGAGGCTATTTAACGTGTCTGGACGATTAAGGATTATCGAAGACATGAATTTTGAGCTTCGCGAAAGAACTGCGGCATGCCTGCTTTGAAGATTCATTTTTTACACATGTATTTATTGAAGTTTATTGCAAATATTTGAATGCACATGAATAATAATAGATGCAGATTTAAATTTGTTAACGAACTTATTTATTTTGGAGTTGCACTAATAAATCACGAATTTCTGTGAGCAGTTGCTGGTCTTTTGTCGGAGGCGGCGGCACTACCACTTCTTGCTGTTTGCTCTTCATAATCAAGCCCAGGAATTTTACAATAAAGATATATAAAGCCAGCCCAACAATCAGAAAGTTGACGATTTCTCCCATAAACAGCCCATAGGGAATTTCTTTGCCGTTAATGATCCACTTCCAGGCCAGATAACTCTGTTCACCGGGAAGAATTACGCTGATTGCTGGCATAATAATTTGTTTGACTAGGGAATCGATGATTTTACCAAATGCGGCGCCGATAATAACACCGATGGCCAGATCAACCACATTACCTTTTAATGCAAAATTTTTGAACTCCTTCAGTACTGCCGATACTTTTTTTCTGGGATCCATCTTCCACCTTCTTATTTATAAACTGAATTATTTTATTTTCTCTATTCTATCTTGGACATTTCCTCATAAATTCTTAATTCAATGGTATCGAAGATGTTTACATATTGATTTTTTTCCAACAAGCGCCGCATTTCCCAGCCTTCTTTTGTTTTCTTCTCCGTAAAAACGGAAAGGACAACTTCACTTTCCTTCCAATTAATTTTTCTGACCCGAGCCATGCTTTTTGTCCGCCAATCACCCTGTACGATATAATCTGTTTCTACCGTTTGTTTTTCCTGATTTATCGTAACATTACTTCCCATTTTCTTATCTTGAAAAACACCCGCAATTGCTTTTAAAATTATCTTTTCTTTCGCCTCATACGTTTGCCGATATTCATCAGGCTTGGTTATAACGACACTCCCCATTTCTGCGCCACAGGATACCAGATTAATAATAATCAAAAAGATTGCCAGAAAAAAATACTTGCGCTCAAGCATACCATTGAACCTCACGAAAGATCGTCGTCATTATTTTTTATTTCCATTAACCCACCAATCGTTCTTTTCTTTAAACCACCAATCGGAAAAATCCGTCTTGCTTATTTTTTCAGCTAGTTCTTTTGCGCCTTTTGTGTTCAGCCTTTGCAGCGCGTAGTTTATCCATTCTTCCGCATACTTATTGCCTAGATCACCGTATTCTTTTAACTGCAAAATTAGAGCAATTTGATCCGCGTCCATCGCAATCAGCGCCTCTTTTGTTTCTTTTTTATTAAATTCATCAATTGCTGCTTTAATATCGCTGCCAAAAAAAATGCCTTCCGTCAATTCCCGGACGGCTTTTTTTTCATTAACATCAACATATTTTTTATTCACATAATTCATATCTCCGGTACGGGCTTCTGGCAAATCATGGAATAAACACATTTTCAATACACGCGTTTCATCCAGAGAATCATCCATTTTACAAAGCGTGTAACCGACAAATAAAGTGCGCAAAATATGTTCCGCTACAGATTCTTTGCCGCTTCCTAGAAATTGATAACCTGTGCGCGGCGTCTTGTTCAGCATTCCTACTTCAAATAAAAAATTAGCTATATTATCCATTCCATTCCTTTTTCAATACTCTTATGCGATTGGCCATCATTTCAGTCATTCTTGTAATTTGTGCCTGCAGGGAAGCTATGCTATCCGGCCTCATGATTGCTATCTTATCCAATTGCGCTTTCCAATGCTCTAAAAGAGCAATCTCGTTTTCCCTTGTTTTTTTTTCAAAACGTTCCTGGAACTCTTTAATAAATGCATTGGACGAATCAATGGAAGCCATTCTTAATCCTCCTTTTTTATGAAACGCCGGCATTATATCATTGGAAGCCAAACTTGCAACAACCAATTTATAAATGATATTTGACAGTCCGCATCAAATACTATAAATATGCGCCACAAAAATTAACGAGAATTGGATTGATAAATAATATGCACTCTAAACCAAAACCTGAAGATATCGCCGGCGGGCAAGCCCTTATTGAAGGCGTCATGATGCGCCATGGCAACAAAATAACCGCGGC
>Ga0154766_124_pt7 | contig 10056 bp, 9 predicted proteins | sample Rifle2008BG16ft_FD_105774 | JGI IMG/M metagenome (GOLD analysis project Ga0154766, IMG submission 105774) | Deltaproteobacteria bacterium RBG_16_44_11
CATCGTCAGGGCTTCTTTGACCGGGACCGGGTTGGTTTCAATAAACAATGCCTTTACAACCGGCAATGTTTTGAAATGAATCTCCCGTGCTTCGCTAATTTTCCCGGAACGGAACAAATTTATCATTTCGCGATATTCCTTTCCAATAACATGCGCTACCGCCAGGATTCCTCCGTCTCCGCCCAGACCCAGCATCGAAAACGTCAGCGCGTCTTCACCGGAGAGGACATAGAATTTCTTTTGGCTCATTCGTGTAGCCCGGATAATATCCATTGTGATCATCATATCGCCGCAGGCATCCTTCATCCCGATGATATTGTCTATTTGGGAAAGCGCAATCATTGTTTTTGCTTCAATGAGCCGCGCCGACCTTGATGGAATGTTATAAATAAAAAGTGGAAGCTTTGTGGACATTGCTATTGCCTCGAAATGTTTCAGGAGCCCGTCCTGTGTGGGTCTATTGTAGTAGGGGCATACCTGCAAACTTGCGGAAGCTCCGCTACCCTCGGCATGTTTCGTCATCTCTATGGCTTCTTTGGTGCTGTTGGAACCAGTTCCGGCCATCACCGGCACACGCCCTTTGGTCTCCTCGATTACGATCTCGATTACGCGGGCGTGTTCTTTGTGATCCAGAGTGGGGGATTCTCCGGTCGTTCCGGAGGGAACAAGACCATCGCATCCAATTTCTTCAATATAATAATTGACTAATTTACGCAGTCCCTTCTCGTCGACCGATAGGTCATCTTTAAAGGGTGTAATTAGGGGTATGTGGCATCCAGCCCAAGATGGTATCTGCATATATTTCTCCTTTCTGTTTTAAATATAAAGTTATAATTTTTTGTAAGATACTGTTTCACGAATAAAAAAAGCCATGGGGCTTACCCATGGCTTCAAGGAAGGTATATTTTATATAAGCATTAACGCATACACGTCCTCAAAACGATGGGTAGCCCCATTTGTTTGACTCCTTGTTTTTTACCCACGTTTCTTCTGGTTGCTGAAAGGACGGTCATCAATTTCCTTTTTCGAATTTGTTTGACTTAAAGAAAACACAAATTGCTTGTTCTGTCAAATTATTTCATATCGAAAACCAGTATGTAAATTCAATAGAACCATTCCCTTTATTTAGAAAAGTTTGATCTAATCTAATATTAAGTTTTCAGAATATCACTGCTTTGATTCGGTTTTCTAGTTTGGTTTTGAAGTCCTCGAGCTTATCAGATTCCCACTCAATACGATTTCGGTGAGAAAGGTCGAAATGAACCCCTTCCTTCTTCACTGATATTTCTTTGCCACTGCTATCCAAAAGAGTCATTATTTGATTGTTCGAACTGTCCCTTAGAATTTCTTCTTTCACCCAATCTTTTCTACACGTGTAAATGACCTCGAGTCCGAGTCCATTAGCAAACCCTGCTTCAAAATAGACGCCGCCTCTATAGCCTGTCAAATCGCAAACCATAAAACGGCTTCTTCTTATTTGTGCAATTATTTCGTCGTTTATGTCATTAACGTGTTCAACGTTGTCAATTTTCACGGCTTGGTAACGAGGAGTTATCTCGTTTAGTTCCACAAATTCAAAGCTGGTTTAATCGCATTGTCAAAAACCTCGTCTATTTCGCCTTTGAGCCACATTGCAACAAAACACAGCCTGGAATCTCTATTTAGTTTTTGAATCTCTCTTAGTCTCTGGTAACCTTTCACTTCTATAGAGAGACCTGTTTGTGGAGAGCTCGGGTTGGTAGCAGAGATAAACCCCTCTTTGTAACACATTATGAGTATGTGCATAATCTCTTTGTGCTCTTTGCAGTAAAAGAGAGGGTAGTCATCAGTGACGTTTACCTTAATTTCATGCCCGATATATTTTGTCGATTTCTCAAGTCTGATCAGGGCTTGATCAATTTTTGAAATTGGATCTAGGACCTGAAACTGAGAGACTATATTCTTTAAGTCAGCTATTTTCAGTTGTTGCCGGCTGGGTTTCCTTCCTTCGCGCTCCCACTTGTTTCGGAGCGTTATGCTGATTGCTGCTTTGTCGTCCGAAGAGTATCCTTCTGAGCTAAAATCTTCCGCCGCTTCTTCCGTGAGCCAAACATACCCACATCTCTTACACATATAAAGTGTGTGTGTCGGCTTGAATCCTGCCGCTCCATCATTTGTGACATCCTTATCACAAAACAGACACGAAATTGCCATTTTCCACGCCTTTTACCATTTATTATTGAGATCCGTTCATCTTTTCCGATAACCCAATAACCTGAAGGTCACGCGTATCATAAATTCCGGATGTTCAACAGAAAAATCCACGGGATAATTCTTTAAGAAATCATTCTGTATGAGCTATAAAATTATCGATTTTCTAGTTCAATGAAATATGACCACAATACTGAAAGTGGGTGAAGGTCCGCGTGCGTGCCGGTTCTTGGGTTACTTATTTACCGTATTTTTCGATTATCTCTCTTCTCCTGAAACAATCGAGAGCGTGATCGTTTACCATACCGGTAGCCTGAATGTGCGCATAGCAAATGGTCGAACCCAAGAATTTAAAACCTCTTTTTTTCAAATCTTTGCTTAAGGCGTCCGATTCTTTGCTAGTTGCAGGATAATCTGATAATTTACGGATGTTATTTATTTTGGGTTTATCGCCAACAAAACCCCATATATATTTGGAAAAACTTCCAAGTTCTTTCTGAACTTCAAGAAATTTACGTGCATTATTTACCGTAGCTTCAATTTTCAGTCTGTTTCTGATTATCCCGGGATTTTGCAGTAGTTCTTCAATTTTTGTGTGATTAAAGCCGGCAACCTTTTCCGGTTCAAAATTTTTAAATGCGCTGCGGTAATTATTTCTTTTTTTTAAAACCGTGTACCAGCTCAGACCCGCCTGCGCTGATTCCAAAGACAGAAATTCGAATATCAACCTGTCGTCATAAACCGGGACACCCCATTCTTTATCGTGATATTCAACATAATCAATTTTACTCAAATCAACCCAGGGACAACGACAAATATCATTTTTACTTTTTGTTTTCATTTATCAACAAACTCAGTGTCCAACGATTAATGTACGAACTTCGCTTTTTCCGATAATCTGATACCCTAATCACCTGAATAACCTGAAGGTCACTATAGGGTGACGCGAGGTCACACGTAGTAATCTGATTCCCTCGTGGTCTAAATGTAATATTTCTATAGAACCGCAACTACATTAATTTCTTTCAGGATTGCATCTTTGGCGCTTGCAGGCATATTAAGAAATTTTACACCCATTCCAGTATCTTTTGACGAAGCGCCTTTGTTAATCCACATAATTTTTGCATTAACTTCTATTTTTTTTAAATTGCCTATGGAAAAAATCAATTTTATTGTTGACCCTACTGCCGGCGGTCTTTCTGTATCAACAAACATGCCATCTGCTGAAATATTTTTTGTAAAAGATATGAGATAATCATTTTCATGGACATATGAAATTTCAAATTTGGTATCTAACCTTTTATTTATCCTGCGTTCATCTTTTGACATATTATCTCCATTTCATTCTAGATATGTTAATGAAAGCAAAAATAATTAGAGTCAACTCCCTATTTTTTAATCAGTCAATGATGAGACGATTCTATTTTACACAACTAAACTAACGACGCAATTTGTGTTAACCCAATACCATAAATTCCGGATGTTCAACAGAAAAATCCACGGGATATTTCGTCAAGATTTCATCAGTAAACGGCGGGTATTCTTCCATAATCTTGAGTTAATCGGCGGTGATTTGTTCTTAGAAGATGCCTTCCAATACGGTCCCGCAGCTGTCGCATTTATTTCCAGTTAGATGAGTACTGATAATTTTGAAACCATGGCGTTCGATTAGGAGCTTCCGGCAATTAAAGCAGTAAGTGCTTTCTCCTTTATCTCCGGGGACGTTGCCGCTGTAAACATATTTCAATCCAGCCTGCTTTCCAATTTCCACCGCCCGGTGCAGTGAGGAAAGCGGGGTTACCGGCAAACTCTGTATTTTGAACTGAGGATGAAAACGGCTGATATGCCAAGGCGTTTCCTTTCCCAATCTGGCAATAAATTGCGCGATGTCTTTTAATTCTTCATCGCTGTCATTCAGAGAGGGAATAAGTAAGGTAGTTATTTCCACCCAAATCCCCAGATCCTTCATTTTTTTTAGGCTTTCCAAAACAGGCTTTAGCCTTGCCCCGCATTGTTTTTTGTAAAACTCATCGCGGAAAGATTTCAAATCAACATTGGCGGCGGCTAAAAAGGGGGCAATCGTCTCAATAGCTTCGGGAGTCATAAAGCCGTTGGTGACAAAGACGTTTTTTAAACCGTTTTTATCGGCAATTTTCGCGGTATCGTATGCTAATTCAAAATAGATAGTTGGCTCGGTGTAGGTATAGGCGATTGTTTTCGCGCCGCTTTTTTTCGCCTGAACGACAATCTCTTCAGGCGTGGCATCCCTACCGGTTATCATGAGCGTAGAGCGCGGCATCTGCGAGATTTCATGGTTCTGACAAAATTCACAGCTGAAATTGCATCCGATGGTGGCAATGGAGTAGGAAAGGGAGCCCGGATAAACATGAAAGAAAGGTTTCTTTTCGATAGGATCGATATTTTCCGCGATCAGTGTTGCGTAAACCAATGAATAGAGAGTACCGTCTTTGTTTTCCCGGACACCGCAAATGCCTCTTTTGTCCGGCTTGATGACGCATCTATGCGCGCATAAATTACAGTGCACGCGCTTATCGTCGAGCTTTTCGTAAAGCAGGGCTTCTCGAGTCATTTATGAGTCTCTTGTAACATATCCCGGGCAGTTCCGGCGGCAGTAGTTTGAGTCTTGGGATTTAACTTAAATGATTCCATGATGGGACTTTGAACTGTCCGATAAGTGTACTTTACCGGGAAGGTAAGGCCGGTGAAGGCTCCCAGTGGATTTTTTTCCAGAGGAAATAATTCTTCCAACTCTTCAAAGAAACCGTAAACAATGCTGGGAAAATATATAACACTTCCCCATTGAATCACAGGGTTGTCAATTAGATTTCCCACTATCATTCTAATTTCATTCAAATTAAGGAAACGTATTTTTTGGGAGAGAGGAAAACCGAAGAGTTCTTTTAATCGCTGTTTTGTCCCGACAAAAGAATAGTTATTTAAAAATCCGATAAAAACACGGCCGCGACAAACCCTGATTGCTTCCGCGATAATTTTTTTAGGATTTTTGGCAATTTCCAGAACATTTATCAAAGTTACAATATCGAACTCGTCATCGGAAAAGGGAAGATCTTCGGCTTGACTCAAAATTAATTCAGCACTATTGCCCAATTTTGTCCGGGCGATTTCCAGCATTTCCGCTGAAGGATCGATTCCCGTTATGGAACACCATTTATCCCGGAAAAACTCCAGATGATTACCACTGCCGCAGCCTACATCCAGAACTCTTTCACCGGCGTGTGGAACCACTAAATCTAAAATTAATTCTTTCTGACGGCACAATATATAGCGTCCCAGCTCTGTTTGCAGGTGCGCATCGGATAAATTGGCCGCTTTTTGTTCAAAAAACATGGGGGATGCTCCCTTGTCTAAGCGTGGACATGAAATCCCTTAAACTGTTTTATCTGCATATCAAATTATACTATTTTTTAAAAGAAAATGTAGCTGTATGATTAAATTTTATCAACCGCCGATTGTGGACATATTCCGGTGACATTTTTTCAAATGTTCCTGGGTGCAGGCCAGGTCATGCTGTTTGGGTTTTGATAATATCGCCTCCCGGACACGTCTTGCCAGCTCCTCGTCACTGTAGTTTTCACGCAAAGCTTTCTTTAAATCAAATTCGTCTTCTTTAAGCAGACAAGAGAGCAGTTTGCCGTCGGCGGTTAGACGCAGTCGGTTACATGTAGCGCAAAAATGGCCGCTTACCGGATTGATAAAACCGATTTCGCCGCGCCCTCCTTTAATCTTGAATATTGTCGCGGGGCCAGCCGCTTGATTATTCTTGCCCGCTACTTTTTCCAGCTTGTAGCGGCTGGTAATTTTCTGCATTAATTGAGCCGCCGGCAGGTAATCTTCACTGTGATCCGAATTTGCCTGTCCCATCGGCATCAGTTCAATGAAGCGCACCTGAAACGGCTTGGTAAAAGCCAACTCGGCGAAATCCAATACCTCATCATCATTGAAACCCTTGATGGCAACGGTATTGATTTTTATCGGGGAGAAGCCAACTTTCTCGGCTTTATTGATTCCGCGTAAAACCGCTTCCAAATTTCCTCCGTTGGTTATGTGGAAATACTTATCCTTGTTAAGCGAATCAAGGCTGACGTTGATGCGGCTTATGCCCGCATTGAAAATGTTTTGGGCAAACTCCTCCAGAAGAATGCCGTTGGTTGTGAGGCTGATATCCTGTAAGCCGCTGATTTTTTTCAGCGCGACAATGAAGTCAATAAAGCCCCGGCGGACCAGCGGCTCTCCTCCTGTTATCCGCACCTTGATCAGGCCCATCTTGACGGCGACGGAAACAATACGGATTATTTCTTCATAACGCAGAATGTCGTCATGCCCCTGCAAAGAAATGCCTTCTTTCGGGCGGCAATAAGTGCAATGCAAATTGCATCTGTCGGTAATGGAAACGCGCAGGTAATTTATCTCACGTTCAAATTTATCACGCATAGTTTCAGCAACAGATCCTTCCTAATATAAATCAAATAGCATAATAGAAGCGACAATACAACTTACAGCTGGTTATGCCTATATGGCGTAAATGTAATAAAGGCGGGCAAAAAAGTGTGACGCGTAAGCGTCTGGTAAATCGGGAAAACCAGAAATTTGAAAGAATCAACGCCGCAATATAACCGTAAATCGAAGTTGAATGTTCTTGACAGAGAGCGCATTCTCTATTAAACAAAAATCAAGCCAATTTCCTTTCCGTTGTTTTGAACAAATTCCGTCAGAACAAGGTAAAATAATCTGGAGCTATTATGGGGAAGATACCAATTACCAAAGCAGGTTTTGCAAAATTAAAAAAAGATTTGGAAATATTAAAAAATAAATCCATTCCTGAAAATATTCGCGATATTGAAGTCGCCCGCGCGCACGGCGATCTTTCTGAAAACGCCGAATACTCCGCCGCCAAGGAACGGCAATCTTTTCTGCACGGAAAGGTGCAGGAATTGGAAAATAATCTCGCCCTGTCCAATATTATTGAGTTAAAAGGTTTAAAAACCAACAAGGTTGTTTTTGGCTGTTATGTCACTATAGAGGATAGCGACAGCGGAGAAGAAATCAAATATCAGCTGGTGGGACCTTTCGAATCAGACATTAATCAAAATAAAATTTCCGTGACATCGCCCATCGGCAAAGCGCTTATCGGCAAAGTTGTCGGTGATGAAATCACCGTAAACGCGCCCGGCGGTACGCATATTTTTGAAATTATCGATATTTCCACTAAAGAAAAGTAAAGATTAAAGCGACGCGAACCGTCTATATCCGGTCAATGCCAAAATAATTTTTAATCGAGGATAATTGTGGCATCAACCGCTACAGGACCTGAGGCCGCAACAATCATCGGGTTGATATCAATTTCTTTAATTTGGGGATAAAGAAGCCCAATTTCCCCCAGGGCGATAAGAATTTCAGCAAACTTGTTTCTATCCAGAGGCGGGCTCCCGCGGAAACCATCCAGTAGTTTACGGGCAGGAAATCTTTCCATAAGATTCAGCGCGTCCGCGTGTGACAGGGGCGCCACGGCAAAGGCCGTCTGGTTGAAGACCTCCGCCATGATACCGCCCACGCCTAACATGACACATGGTCCGAATTGAAGGTCTCTCAGCATACCGGCAATCAGCTCTACTTTTCCGTCAATCTGTTTTTGCAGTAACACTCTGCCCTTGTGCTTCATTTTCTCCATTAAGGATGTAAAAGACTTCTCAGCGGAGCCTCTTTCGGAAATACCCAACTGCACGAGTCCCATTTCCGTTTTGTGGATGCCTCCAAGAACAATTCCTTTCATGACCAAAGGATAACCCAGTTCATCCGCGGCAGTTAAACACTCATCGAGTGTTGTTGTAATTTTCTCTTCCACTGTTGGAATACGGCCAGAGCGTAAAATCATTTTGGAGACATGTTCATCCAAGGGGCCATGCGCGGTTTTAATAATGTTCAGCAAATCTTTGGGAAGTTCGCGAAACGAGAGCGCATCGCTTTTTTCGGCTGATACTTCAGTTTTTTCCTTTTGGTGTAAAACGGCGGACAGGCATTCCACAGCTCGTCCCAATTCCTGAAAAATAGGCACACCATGCAAACGCGCCTCCGTCTGCGCTTGAAACGCGGCGTCACGCAGGCCGAAAAGCCAGAGAAAGATTGGTTTGCCCGAAACGCTTGATTTCTCCGCAATATCGGCCATATTGAACGAAACACTGGAATTTCCGGCAAAGCCTGCCATCAGGATTGCGTCCACACCTTTATCATATAAAAGAGCCTTCAGCGCCTCATGGAAAACATCAATGCCCTTCCCCATGCTGGCTTCTATGGCCGGCCAGATATCCACGGGATTTTTTACAGGCATCCAGTGAGGAAAAAGTTTCTCCAGAGCTTTTTGGGTTGAATCCGAAAATTGCGCCAAAGAAAGATTAAAATGCTCGACGAAATCAGTAGCTACAATGCCCGCTCCCCCGCTGGCGGTTAATATGGCCACACGGCCTTTGCCTGCAGGACGCTTTGAATAAATGGCAAGGCAGCGGCAAATATCCACCAATTGCTTGAAATCTTCGGCCTCACAAACACCAGCCTGGGCGAGAGCACCTTCGGTGACACGATGATTACCCGCCAAAGAAGCTGTATGACTCATTGCCGCCTCAGCACCACTGGCGCTTTTGCCCCCTTTTAACACAACTACCGGCTTTGAACTTTTACGGCATAAATTGATAAAGCGGCGTCCATCAACTATTGATTCCAAATAAAGACCGATTACTTTTGTCTGGTCGTCTTTTTGAAAATATTCCATAAGATCGCATTCATCTACATCAATTTTATTTCCCACAGAGCAAACCTTGTTTATGCCCGTGATGCGATTGCTGATGATATCCATAAGAAACCCGCCGGAAAGCATACCGCTTTGAACGATAAGAGAAACATGGCCGGGAATTAGTCCGTCTTTTAACGCTTCAGGAACCATAAAAGAAAAAACATGGTTGTTTACCGCGTCCACCAGGCCCATGCAATTCGGGCCCCACAGACGAATGGGCGATTTACTTTTAACTTTTAATAATTGTCGGTGTAATTTTTCACCATCAGCGCCTATTTCTGCAAAACCAGCCGATTCGATCATCGCTCCAGGGATTCCCTTGGCAATACAATCCTCAATGGCCTGTGGCACTTGCTTTGCGGGAACGAAAATGATGGCCATATCCACGTTTCCCGGAATGTCGTTTACCGAAGGATAGCAGGGAAGGCCTTCCATGGTTTGATATTTGGGATTTACGGGATAAATTTTACCTTTAAAGCGATTAATTAAATTTCTTAAAATGAAGTTGCCGCCCTTGAACGGATTGGGTGATGCGCCGACAACGGCAACGCTTTTGGGTGTAAAGAAAAATTCCATAAAACCACTCCCCGTAACTTAAATTTTTTTCTCAAAATTAAGTTCAGAGAAAAAAATTAAAGGCAGCACATTGAAAAACGCGCTGCCTTGATGAATTTTTAATTCAATTTTACTTTCCGCTATTTCTTTTAAGGGTAAGCTGTTTATTTTTCCGCAATGCTTAAACGCACGATAGCCCTCATCAATGCGACGCGTGCTTTTTCAAATTCTTCACTATCTTTAGCTATTTTTTCTAAACGGGCTTCCGCATTATCCTTTGCTCTTCTGGCTCTGGTTACATCGATTTGGTCGGCTCTTTCGGCGGTTTCGATTAAAATAGTAACTTTATTGCCGGTAACTTCGGCATAGCCGGTATTGACGGCATAATAAATTTTTTTATTGTTTCTGGTAAAATTTAGCTGTCCAATATCCACGGAACTTAAAAGAGCTTCGTGACCGCGCAAAACACCGAATTCTCCTTCCGT
>Ga0154766_123_pt25 | contig 9987 bp, 9 predicted proteins | sample Rifle2008BG16ft_FD_105774 | JGI IMG/M metagenome (GOLD analysis project Ga0154766, IMG submission 105774) | Deltaproteobacteria bacterium RBG_16_44_11
TGAAGACGTTCAAGACGAGCGCCTTGCCGCCTACAATAAAAAGTATCAGGGGCATGTAATTCACGAGGCGATAGACATTTTGCACGACCTGGGCATCGTCATTGTGGGCGATTTCATCGCTTCACCCGAAGACGACGAAGCCGATTTCGAAAAATTGGATGATTTTATTATTGCCAACAAAATCGAAATTCCGGTAATATCCATTTTGACGCCCATTCCAGGAACGCCGCTTTACAAAAAAATGGAAAAGGATATAATCATTTCCGATTTGGATTATTACACTTTTACCAACGCGGTTACGGCCACGAAAATGCCGGAAGATTTATTTTACAAAACTTTTGCCGATCTGGTAAAAAGGCTTCATGATAAGCCGCACAGACCACAGTAACGGAGGAAAATTAGTGCCAGTTTATATTAATGATGTTGCCGCGTTTCTTCCCAACGAGCCGGTGGGAAACGAAGAGATTGAAGATGTTTTGGGAAAGGTTCATGGCAATCGCTCCCGCATAAAATCCATGGTGCTCAAAAACAACGGGATACAAAAACGCTATTACGCGATTGACCGGAAAACGGGGAAGCTCAATTATACTAACGCCGGGCTTACGGCGGAGGCAGTCAAAAGATTAAAACCTTATGAAGGTTTTTCAATAAACGATATCGAGTGCCTTTGCTGCGGCACGACCATCGCGGATGTCATTGCGCCCGGCCACGGGCTGATGGTGGCAGGAGAGTTGGGCATTGGGCCCTGCGAAGTCATTTCCACGTCCGGCATTTGCCTTTCCGGCATTACTTCCTTTAAGGCCGCGTATGCCAATGTCGCCCTGCAATTGAGTGATAACGCTGTGGCAACAGGTTCGGAGCTAGCCTCATCGCTGATACGCGCCAATTTTTTTGAGCATCTAAAAGGCGATCCAGATTTTAAAAAGCATCCTGTCCTTACCTTTGAATCAGATTTCCTGCGCTGGATGCTCTCGGATGCCGCGGGCGCCGTCTTTATGACCGGCAAAAAAAATGCGGGCAGGAAATCTTTGCGCGTCGATTGGATCGAGCATATTTCTTACGCCGGACAAATGGATGTCTGTATGTATGCGGGTGCCGTAAAGCAAAAAGACGGCTCTGTTGTATGCTGGCGCGAGCTCGATTCTCTGGAAGAGGCTTTAGCTAGTAATTATTTCGCGCTCAAACAGGATACCGAGCTGCTGGGCGAGCATGTTGTGCGCATTACCGTGGATCAGGCGCTGGGGCGCGCTGTGAAAAAAAGAAAGATTAAACCGGAAGAGATCGATTGGTTTTTACCGCATTATTCATCGGAATATTTCCGCGATAAAATTCATGACGCGATGGCGGGCATCAATTTTAAAATACCTTACGAAAAATGGTTTACCAACCTGACCTACAAAGGCAACACCGGCGCCGCTTCTATTTATGTGATGATGGAAGAGCTGTTTCATTCGGATAAATTAAAAGAAGGCCAGAAGATACTTTGCTACATTCCCGAAAGCGGTAGATTTTCCGCAGCCTATATGCTGCTTACGGTTGTTTAGGGTGTCCACCCGGCAAGCCGCGCCCAGAACCACCAGACGGCACGCCCTTTCAGGGCGTGGTTTAGGCCGCGGTTGTGTGCGCAACCGCCACAATTATTTGCCAATGTAGTCATCAATGAAGCTCGCTGATAATGAGACCCAAGCTTCAGAAACAAAGTGAACTGAAGCTTGCTGGACGAATTATGCCAGGCGCGTAACGCCGTGGTAAAACAAGTGAAGCGCAGTTTGAAGCGCAAGCTGAATTGATCCCCTGAGCGAAGCACATGGGGATAATGAAACTCAGATTTCAAAAACGAAGTGCATTGAAATCTGTAAGTTGAACCATTCCGCAAAGCGGAGGGTATCGTAGATACCCGTGGTCTGGTAATTGGAACATTCCAGATTTTTTACTGTAGTTTTCTTTTTTCTATTTTTGGGTAGACATTGCGGCGATGACAAATGGCTAATACCAAAACTTCATGTCCGCTGATTTTAAATACTATGCGGTAATCCCCGACACGCAATTTCCAATATCCCTTCAATGTTTTTCTCAGCGGCGTTCCATAATTTTGCGGTTGGGTCCGCAGGCGTTCTTCGATTGCCCTGCGTATGCGTGCCTTGATTTTATTATCTAAAAGCGGCAAATCTACATCTCTTACATCAGGATGATAAAAGATTGTAAATTCCATGAACTATTTCCATACTTCTTTATGTGTCAAGGCTTTCTTGCTCTCGAAGCTTTTTTCTCTTTTCGCAGCAATTTGGGCGAGAACTATATCTTCACGCAATTCAATTGCTTCCCGAATAAGGTCACGCGTAAACGTAGACATTGATAAACCTTCTTTTACCGACATTTCCTGTATAATATCGTATAATTTAGGTTCAATAACAACACTGACGCGCGGATTTTTGACAGGCATTTTGATAACCTCCTTTTCCTTGATTACAAGTGTAGCACTTGTGCGGCAACATATCAAGGCGTAATTTTAAATAATGTTTATACAGGTTTTTAATAAATGCATGGTTTTAAGATTCCTTACCCCGCCTCCAGCGGATTCATACCCTATAGGGCACACGTCGGAATGGCAAACAAGGTACTGATTATTATTTAACTTGACAGGCGCGGTTATTTATTTTTGTATTGCCGGTCGTATTTCTGCACAATTTTTTATTTCACGGAGAGTATGATGTCTGAAAATCCTTTGCAATTGCTGATGAATCCCAAATCTATAGCTGTGGCGGGAGCAAGCAATACGCCAACCAAGATGGGGACAATTCAATCGTTGAGTTTGCTCAAAGACGGCTACGCGGGTAAACTTTATTTTGTTCATCCCACGGAAAAAACAATTCTAGGGATTACGGCTTATGCCACGCCGCAGGATTTACCCGAGGTTCCTGATCTGGCCTTGTTGATAGTTCCCATAAAAGCTGTGCTTTCCCTTCTGGAAGATTTTGGCAAAATCGGCACGAAAAGAGCGATTGTCGTTACCGCCGGTTTCAGGGAAACGGGAGACGCCGGTCAGGATATGGAAAATAAGCTCAATGAAGTTGCTCGCCGTTATGGAATACGTTTTGTCGGCCCCAATTGTCTGGGCGTCATCAATAGCCAGATTTGTTTGAATACCACTGTTTATCCTTTCCCGCCCAACCCCGGCCTGCTGGGACTTGCTTCGCAGAGCGGCACTTATGTCACACAGGTTTTGCCCATGTTAAGAAAAAAAGGAATCCGCTTTAGCAAAGCTATCAGTTTAGGCAACGAGGCGAATATCGATATCGCGGATGCCTTGGAATTTTTGGGAGCAGATGAGCAAACCAAAGCGATTATTCTTTACATCGAAGGAATTCGTGACGGACGAAGATTTATAGAAATTGCCCGCAAAGTTACTCCACATAAACCCGTGTTGGCGCAATATGTCGGCGGTTCCGTATCCGGCGCCCGAGCCGGGATGAGCCACACCGGCGCCCTGTCCGGACCAGATTTTCTTTATGACGGCATCTTCAAACAAGCGGGCATCATCCGCGTCGGCTCCGTGGAAGATCTCTACGATCACGGCTGGACACTGGCCACGCAACCACTCCCGCGGGGAAGGCGTGTCGCCGTCATCACCAACTCCGGCGGTCCGTCATCATCTATTTCTTATACGTGCGATTTAGTTGGATTGGAAGTCCCCCGTTTTTCCGCTGGCCTGCAAGAAGAAATCAGGAAATACTTGCAACCGCATGCGGCTTCGGCCAATCCGGTGGATTTGACTTTTCACATGGGTATGGAAAAGCTTGCCGTAACTATTCCGGAAATCATCATCAGAAGCGGGGAAGTGGACGCTTTAATCATGCATGGAATAATGCGCTCCGGTTTCTTGCGCGAAATTTATAACCACGTTTCTGATTATATCAAGGGGGCTTCCTTTGAAGAATTTTTAAGTTTCTCTGAGCCTGTAATTAAAGAAGTGTTTGAACTGCCGCGCAAATATAACATACCCTTAATTATTTCCAGTTTCTTCGGTCAGGAAGATTCCTATACCAAAGGTTTTCAAGAAAACAATATTCCGGTTTTTCATTCTCCGGAAAAGACCGCTCGCGCGCTGGGCGCCCTGTATCATTACAAGCTCATTAGGGAACGCAAACCCGGCAAAGAAAATCCTCTTCCCAAAATCAGTCCGCTTGCCGTAAGGATTCTCCAGCAGGCAAAAAAAAATGGCCAGAAGGCTCTTGATGAATACACAGCAAAAAAATTGCTTGCCGCTTACGGTTTGCCGGTAACCAAAGAAAAATTGGTGAAAACGCAAGAAGAAGCTCTTGAGGCCGCTACCAAAATTGGTTATCCGGTGGCGCTGAAAGCCTGCCACTGGCAAATTATGCACAAATCCGGCAAGGGCCTTATCGCTTTGCAGATTGAAAGCGCGGCCAAACTTAAAGTAGCGTTTAAAGATATTCAAAAAGCCGCGGGGGAAAAAGTGCCGGTGCTGGTGCAGAAGATGCTTGCCGGTAACCGAGAATTTCTGGCCGGTATGACGCGTTTTGCCGGATTCGGCGCGTGCGTGGTTTTCGGTTTGGGTGGAGTTTTTACCGAGATTCACCATGATGCAACCATTCGCATGGCTCCTCTTACCGCAGCCGATACGAAAGAAATGTTTGCCGATATCCGTGCGCGTAAACTTCTGGATGAATACCGGGGTATGCCGCAGGTAGAAAAGGATAAACTATCCGAAATACTTCAAACGATAGGAAATATTTCCTTGCTGCACCCGGAAATAGCCGAAATTGATTTGAACCCCATTATCATCAGCGGGGCTAAGCCTGTTGTTGCCGATGCCTTGATTGTGCTGGAAGGCTAGCTTTTTTTACCGGCTTTTTTTAATACATCGCCAAGAGTACCCATCATCTCCGGCGACTTGGCCATATAGTCTTTTAATTCTTTTTTTTCAGACGCGGCATTTTCGTTTCCAGCCAGATCAAGAGAGATTCTTTTATTGGGCAAATCAATTTTTTCAACTCTTACTTCCACCTGCGCGTCCGCGGACAAAGCGTCGCGCGAATGCTTAATCTTCTTGCCGCGGGCTAGTTTAGAAATATGCAAAAGACCATCCACTCCGTCTTCCAAAGTAATAAAAGCGCCAAAATCCGTCAGGCGCGATACTTTTCCCATGTGAGTGCTTCCTTCAGTATATTTACCGGCGGCATCCTTCCACGGATCAGCCAGTGTGTCTTTGACGGATAAAGTAACACGGTTGTTTTCCCAATCAAGGTTGATTATTTTTGCCTCTATTTTATCGCCCGGTAAATAGAGCGCCTTGGTATCCTGAACTTTCCCCCAGGCCATTTCGGAAACCGGCAGAAGGGCCTGCATTCCGCCGATATCCACGAAAGCGCCGAAATCACGGACAGCCTTGACTACACCAGAGACAGTCATACCTTTTTGCAAAGAAACTTTAAGCTCTGCGATTTTTTCCTTTTCGATTTTTTCGAGAAGGGGACGGCGGGAAAGAACTATGGTGCGCCCATTTTCCGCGTATTCGATAATTATAAAGTTAAATTTTTTACCGATATAAGCGGCGACATCATCGATTTTTTTCGTATCCATTTGCGAATAAGGGCAAAAGCCTTCCGCGTTCGCGCTTATTTTAACCGAGAAACCGCCTTTGATTTCCTTCTCCACGATCGCTTCCAGCGGAATTTGTTGTTTGTAAGCATTAAGCAAATAGTCGTCCACGCTCTTGCGCGTCAACAATTTGGTGGTGAAAAGTTTTTCTCCGTGCTTCGAGAAGAGAAAATAAGCCGTAATGGAATCGCCTTCCTTAACAGAGAGATTGCCCTCTTCGTCCAGAAACTCCTTTTTATCAAGATAACCTTCGCTTTTTGCCCCCAAATCGAGGAATATCCATTCAGAAGTTATTTTTACGATAGTTGTATCGATTTTTTCCCCGGGAGAATAATGACGGGGGGTAATGGTTGCTTCATCGAGTAACTCGGCAAAACTCTTTTCTTTTTCCATAGGCCTTCCCCATGTTGAACATTAATAAAACGCGCATCTTTGATAACATGAAAAAAATAATTTGTCTTTGAAAAAATTAGTGAGACTCCAATTCCGAAAACGTAGCGCAGCAGAATTGGTAAGTCGAATTATCCCGTAAGCATAGCGAAACGGGATTAATACCATTGCTTTTTTAAAAAAATCTGGATATTTAAATAAATATGTATTATGAATCAATCAATAATATGTAAGGAGTTAAATCACTTATGCGTTTTGAAATTGCCCGCGGCGGCAGCGGCCTGACTTATGAAATCCGTAATATCGTGCTTATCGCCAACAAGCTCAAAGAATACGGCATGGATATTATCTGGGAAAACATCGGCGATCCGGTGCAGAAAGGCGAAAAAATCCCCGATTGGATGAAGGAAGTTCTCACCGAGATAATAAAAGAAGATGCCTCCTTCGCTTATTCGCCGACGAAAGGCGTGGACACAACACGAAAGTTTCTTGCCGACCGCCTCAACAAACGCGGGAAGGTGCAAATTACCCCGGAAGATATAATTTTCTTCAACGGTTTGGGCGATGCCATTGCCCGCGCTTACAGTTCCATTCAGGTTGACGCGCGCGTGATTATGCCGGAGCCGACATATTCCACTCACTTTATGGCGGAAGTCCTGCACGCTTCGTTTCCACCTAACACGTATCGCTTGAATCCTTATAACCACTGGTTTCCGGATATGCGGGAGCTGGAGCAAAAAGTAAAAAGCCATAAATCCATTGTCGGCATTCTGGTCATCAATCCCGATAATCCCACGGGATTTGTTTATCCGGCGGAGACGCTCAAGCAAATCGTGCAGATTGCCAAAGATAACGACCTTTTTGTTGTCTTTGATGAAACTTACATTAATATTGTTTACAACGGGAAAAAAACCGTGCCGCTCTCCGATATTGTGGGTGATGTTCCGGCCATCAGTATGAAAGGAATTTCCAAGGAATTGCCCTGGCCTGGTTCGCGCTGCGGCTGGATAGAAGTTTATAATGCCGACAAAGATCCGATTTTCGCCCGCTTCATTAACACGATATTCCACCAGAAAATGTCGGAAGTTTGTTCGACAACACTGCCGCAACTCGCGATTCCCAAAATAATGACACACCCTGAATATCAAAATTATTTGGATGAGCGCAAAAAGCATTATGAGAAGCTTTCCCATATCGCTTACGATATTTTAAAAGATGTTCCCTGTCTAATGGTGAACAAAACCAATGGCGCATTCTACATGACGGTTGTTTTCAATGAATCCGCTCTTAATAATCGTCAGAAGCTTCGTATTGAAAAGCGGGAAATAAAACAATTTGTGGAAAATTTAGCCAAAGAAACCATCGAACACGACAAACGATTCGTTTATTATCTTTTGGCGGCAACTGGTATTTGCGTTGTGCCGCTGACTTCATTCTTTACGCCCCTGCTTGGTTTTCGTATGACGCTTTTGGATAAGGATGTGGCGGAATTCGAACGCACGGTAAAAACCATCGCCGAAAAAATTACCGAATACATTAATTCGGCAAAATAAAAACGCAGTGATATTTTCCTGAGATAGCTTAGGCAAAAGTTATTACAAAATCCGGGCGGTTTTTTATTTAGCGGCTCAGATGTTTTGTCCTAATTGTGGCGAAAAATATGAAAAAAACAAGGCCGTATGTTCAGCCCGTAAAGTCCCGTTGAAGAAGGGTGTTTCGAACGTGGAAAAACAGCAAAGAATAAAATTTATTACTGTCTATCAAACTGGCGATTACGGCTTTCTCGCGTTTGCTAAATCAATACTTCAATCTGAAGGCATTCCATATTACTTTAAGGGAGAAGGTTTGCAGGATTTGGACGGGGCTGGCCGTTTGGGCACCGGTTTTAATCCATTGTTTGGGCCGGTGGAAATTCAGGTTGACGAAAATGATGCTGAGAAGGCCAGAGAAATTCTGGAACAAATAGAGCAAGGCAAAGTTGATATGCCCGAAAGTGAATATATAGATCAAGAAGTTGAAGAAAATACACGTTCTACTCGGCCAGAAGAAAAGAAATCTCTCAAGGGTGTTTTAAGAGGAATCATTATTGGTATATTAATCAGTATATGTGCCTATTATATTTATGAGGCAGTTCAAAACTATAGGCAAAAGAATTTTTCATGGATTGGGTATAATGATTTAAATAAAGACGGAAAAAACGATATCACTTATTATTACGAGAAAGGAATATTATCCTGGTCAGAAGAAGACCGAAACTTTGATGGAAAAATCGACACTAAATGGTTTTATAAAGAAGAAGCCGTTGATCGTTGCGTAGCAGATGAAAATTACGATGGTGCTTTTGAAGCGAAATATTTCTATCAGAAAGGTATTGTGCAACGGGGTGAATTTGATTTTAATCATGATAAAAACCTAGATGTCATTGAAAATTACATAGACGGTGTCATTTATGACTCCGTTTATTATCATGAGATAACCGGGAAAGTCTGGAAAAAAGTTTTTTATCGATATGGAATCATAAATGAAGAGCAAATTGATAAGGATTATGACGGTAAATTTGATATTACAATTAAATATAATGAATCAGGCCGTCCCGTAAAAACTATCGCTTCGAAAAAGTAAAAAAAGGTAGAAATTAAAATTAAAAAACGCCGAAGGGCATTTATAACAACCCTTCGGCGTTTTGCGTTTTAGTTAAGTTTAAATTTATTAGTTAATATCTGCCGCCGCCGCCGCGATTTCCACCACCACCACCACGATTTCCGCCGCCTCTGAAGCCGCCGCCACCGCCACGGTTTCCACCGCCGGCGCCGAATTCCTTCTTGGGTCTGGCTTCATTGACGGTAATTGCCTTTCCATCAAGCATGCCGCCGTTGAATTTTTTAATAGCTTCGGTTGCGCCCTCTTCCGTTTTCATTTCGACAAATCCAAAACCTTTGGATTGTCCGGAAAACTTGTCCTTAATGACCGACGCGGAAGCGACTTCTCCCGCTTCGGAAAAGTTGGTTTTCAGGTCTTCATCTGTGATTTTGTAAGACAGGTTACCGACATACAAATTTTTGTTCATTTCTATCCCCCTTCTTTTGTTTAAACTTCATTCCCCTATCGGGCGTCACAAAGCATCAAAATCACCCCCATCCGTCTCCTCATGGAGAAGGAAGGAACAAGAAAGGGGCTCGTATGCCTTACCTCGAAAGCTTCTGTTTGAAGCTCATTACTGCTTAAATTCAAAAACCACCAAGATTAATAAGAGCATGGTGGTTGTTTCTTGTTTATTTAAGAAAGATTAAACATTTTTCAACATATACACGCTGTGTATAGACCCTATTAGTCACACTACCGGTTAATAGTCAAGAAGGATTTTCTTCCTGTTTTCTATTTTTTCCGGCATTGCGCATTAAGATTTAAATAAAAAAACATCAATTAATTCGTTGCCGCGCGGTTTTTCTGTTATAATCCACAAAATTTCATAAACAAATATTTCAGAAAATCATAATGCCGTAATTAAGGAGGAGCTTATGTTTGATTACATGCTGACCAAAGAGCAAATCAAAATCCGCGATGAGGCGCGCGAACTTGTGAAATGGGTGCCTCGCCAGATGATTCTGGATATGGATACGGATAAAATCAAATTTCCCAAGGAATTTTTGCAGGAAGCCGCCGGAAGAAATCTTCTGGGCTGCCGCTATCCTAAAAAATGGGGAGGCAGAGATATGGACTGGGTGACCACCTGCATGATTATGGAAGAGGTGGGCACGCTCGGTTATGAATTTGCCTGCGTTTTCGGCGTGGGGGCGGAACTGGTCTGCGACGCGATTATTCTGCATGGCACAGAGGAACAAAAAGAAAAGTATGTAAAACCTCTGCTCAAAGGCGAGCTTTTCGCGGCGGAATGTCTTACCGAGCCGCGCGGCGGTTCTGATTTTTTCGGCGCCGCAACTAAAGCAGAGGATAAAGGCGATTATTATCTTTTAA
>Ga0154766_127_pt12 | contig 9793 bp, 9 predicted proteins | sample Rifle2008BG16ft_FD_105774 | JGI IMG/M metagenome (GOLD analysis project Ga0154766, IMG submission 105774) | Deltaproteobacteria bacterium RBG_16_44_11
CGGCTTTGACCGTTATTATCAAATTGTAAAATGTTTCCGCGATGAAGATTTACGCTCCGACCGTCAACCGGAATTTACGCAAATCGATGTCGAAATGTCCTTCATCACCGAAGAAGATATAATCAAAATCATGGAAGGATTGATGGCGCAAATATTCAAGGTATGTCTTGATCGTGAGCTTAAACTCCCCTTCCCCCGCCTCACCTATCATGATGCCGTCAGCCGCTATGGCAAAGATAACCCCGATACGCGTTTCGCTATGGAACTGGTGGACATTACATCAATAGTAAGTAATTCGGGCTTTAAGCTATTTCAGGAAGTTGCCGCCGCGGGGGGGATTGTCAAAGCGATTAAGGTGGAACAAGCTTCCGGCCTTTCCCGCAAAGACCTCGACGAGCTCAAGGATTATGTTGCCGTTTACGGCGCTAAGGGACTGGCCTGGGCGAGAATTAACGCCGCCGACTGGACTTCACCCATTTATAAGTTTTTGCGGCCGGAGGAAGTTGAAAAAATAAATAAGGTAATGGGCGCGAAAGAAAGCGCTATTATATTTTTTGTTGCCGATGCCCCCCGCGTTGTTAACGATTCTCTCGGCAATTTGCGTCTGCATTTAGCCAAAAAGCTGAATTTATTTAAACCGGATGATTTATCCTTCAGTTGGATTACCGAATTTCCGCTGATGGAATATTCGGACTCCGAAAAGCGCTATGTCTCCATGCATCATCCGTTCACATCGCCTGTTCTGGAAGATGTTCACTTACTTAACTCTCAGCCGGGTAAAGTTCGCGCGCGCGCTTATGATCTTGTGTTAAATGGTTCAGAAATAGGCGGCGGGAGCATTCGGATCCACAGGAAGGATTTACAGGCTCAAATGTTCAAAGCTTTAGGTTTGAGCAATGACGAAGCCCGCAGTAAGTTTGGTTTTCTTCTGGATGCTTTGGAATACGGCGCTCCGCCTCACGGAGGAATTGCCTTCGGCCTGGATAGGCTCACTATGATTATGACTCACGCGGAATCAATCCGCGATGTGATTGCTTTCCCGAAGACGCAAAAAGCGGCCTGCCTCTTATCGGATGCGCCGTCAAAAGTCAGCATCGAACAACTTATGGAACTTTCCTTGAAAATTGTATAAGCTAACCCCATGGAGAAAAGAAAGTGAAATTGAACAAACGCAAAAAACTGCTTGGTCGTAAAGTTACAAAATTTAAATTAAAAGAAGTAAAGAACCCTAATTTATATAAAGAAATCTTCCCCTACTCTGAGGTAGGTAAGGTTGCTTTTGACCACATAATTTTGCCCGTTAGTCAGGCTGAAGAAATATTTATTACGGACACTACTTTTCGCGACGGACAGCAAGCCCGTCCTCCTTACACGGTAGAACAAATTGTTAATATTTTTCAACTTCTGAGCAAACTCGGCGGTCCCAATGGCGTAATCAGGCAATCAGAATTTTTCCTTTACAGCAAAAAAGATAAGGAAGCGGTAGAAAAATGTCAGGCACTGGGTCTCAATTATCCGGAAATCACCGGTTGGATCAGAGCGGCAAAAGAAGATATACCTTTAGTTAAAAACGCAGGCATCAAGGAAACAGGCTTGCTCACATCGGTTTCCGATTACCACATTTTTTTAAAGCTGAACAAGAAAAGAAGCGAAGCCATGGATGATTATCTGGGCATCGTCAAATCCATTTTGGAATTAGGCATCATTCCTCGCTGTCATTTCGAAGATATTACCCGCGCAGATATTTACGGCTTTTGTATCCCCTTTGCGCTGGAACTAATGAAACTGAGGGAAGAAAGCGGCATCGATATCAAAATCAGGCTTTGCGATACAATGGGCTACGGCATAACCTATCCCGGAGCGGCTCTTCCCCGCAGTGTAGATAAACTGGTCCGTGCTTTTATTGATGAAGCCGGGGTGCCCGGCCATCTCTTAGAATGGCATGGCCATAATGATTTTCACCGAGCCATGACCAATGCCACGACGGCCTGGATTTATGGCTGCAGCGCGGCCAATTCAACTCTTTTAGGCCTGGGCGAACGTACAGGCAATCCTCCGATTGAAGGTCTGATTATTGAATATATCGCGCTTAAAGGAAATAATAACGGAATTGATACGACGATAATTACCGATATCGCCGAATATTTTGAAGCCGAACTGGGAGTGAAGATACCTCACAATTATCCTTTTGTTGGTTCGGAGTTCAATGTCACCCGCGCGGGCGTTCATGCTGACGGCCTTATTAAATGCGAAGAAATTTATAACATCTTCGATACCAACAAAATATTAAAAAGACCCATTGTCACCATGATCACCGACAAATCAGGCAATGCCGGTATAGCTTTTTGGATTAATCAACGCTTCGGCCTTAAGGGTGAAAGCGCTGTAGATAAAAGGCATCCGGGAATTTCTAAAATCAATAAGTGGATTACTGAACAATATGATTCCGGCCGCATTACTACTATTTCTCCTGAAGAGATGGAAAAAAAGGTGCGTTTCTATTTGCCGGAACATTTTATGTCGGCATTGGAAAAAATCAAATATATAGCTGAAAAAGCCGCCGTAACCGCGGTAAACCAAATTATCGAACATTCGTTAATGAAAAGCATGAATACCGAACAGCAAGAACCGCTGATGCAAGAATTCGTTGATAAACATCCTTCTGTTCAATTCGCGTATATAGTGGATATGAACGGCAGAAAGACTACTAAAAACATTACCAACATTGCCGATCGTGCTAAATATGAAAATTATGGAGTAGGCATCGACCAATCCGACCGGGAATGGTTTATAAAACCTCTGCAGACGGGAAAAGTTCATGTTACCGATTTCTTCATTTCCAAAATGACAGGAGTTCTATGTTTTACCGTTTCCGCACCTATCGTCAACGATAAAGATGAAATGATCGGCATTTTCGGTGTGGATATTCAATTCGAGGATTGGGTTAAAAGAGCTGAAGAGATGGATGATACTGACAATATAGCCCTGCGTGCTCAATACGAAGAAGTTAAAAGCAAAGCAAAACACGACCACCATTAATCCCGCATCGCTCCGCTTGCGGGATAAGTTCGACTAACCAATTCCAATGCGCTATGCTTTCGTAATTGGAGTCTCTCTAATATTCCGCGTAAAGAGTCCACTGCTCAAAAGGACGATTCTCGTCCCCAACGGAAAGCGGCGCTATTTCGTTTATGAAGCGCGATGGTGTAAGCATGATATTACCCGAAGCGCGGCTATAATCCAATGCCGGGCAACATAAGTATAGCTGATCTTTTGCCCTGGTCAGGGCTACATAAAATAGCCTTCTTTCTTCTTCTTCGCCGCTTGGTTCCTTCAATGCCCTCTGTAGGGGAATCATACCGTCCGCGCACCAGATTACGAAAACATATGACCATTCCAGCCCTTTGGCCTGATGAATAGTACTCAGTATTATTTTGTTCTCTTTTCCCTCTTCTTCAAAACCTTCTTCTTTGGCCACATTTGTAAGCAATGCCAATTCATTTAAGAAATCTTCCATGCGCTCAAATTGGACAGAGAATATTCCCAACTGAATCAAATCTTCCTCCCGGGAAACAGCATCGGAATAATTTTCCTGCAGATAAGAACGATAACCACATTTGTTTAACAAAACATCTACTATTTTTTCCGGCATACGTTCTGGCAACTGCAACTCTAAAATCGTTTGCATAGTTTTCCGGCATTGCTCTATTCCTGTTTTTGCCGCTGCCGGAACAATTCGCATAAATTCATTTTCCATAAAAGCTTCCAGAGAATTTTCTTTTTTTGCCAAATAGTCCCATATCTTATCGAAAGTTACTTTGCCTACCTTAGGATACATTGTCAGCAGGCGTCTCCATGCTAACTCATCATGGGAGTTTGTTAAAACTCTCATATAAGAAGTTACATCTTTTATATGCGCCTGTTCAAAAAAACGGATACCGGAACGAATATCGAAAGGTATGTCTCTGCGTACCAATTCCATTTGCAACTCCATCGAATGATAATGCGCGCGGTAAAGAACCGCTATCTCGCTGTGCGGCATATCGGAACGGATCAATTCCGAGATTCTCTGCGCCACAAAATCAGCCTGTTTCAACACATTTTGCGCGTAAACCATAACCGGGCGCATACCTTTATTCCGTACTGCTTTTAATTCCTTAGGAAATTGATTTTCGTTATTATTTATACTTAAATTCGCCAGATGTAATATTTCCGGTGTGCTGCGATAATTTGTTTCCAATTTATATATTTTGCAATCCGGATAGCGTTGTGGGAAATTAATTATGTTGCTGAAACTTGCGCCGCGAAAGGAATAAATACTTTGCGAGTCGTCCCCCACCACCATCAAATTTCGATGGCCGCAAGCCAGTATATCAATAATATCAGCCTGAATAACATTTACGTCCTGATATTCGTCAACTAAAATGTGCTGATATCTGCGGGAAAGGTTTTCTAATATATCCGGATTACCCACTAAAACCCTTCGGCAATTACTGAGCAAATCGTCGAAATCCATTACGTTAAGTTCAATTTTTTTTTGCGAATAGAGAAAAGCTATCTGCTCTATTTCATTATTTAGATGATAAAAAAAAGGATATTTTGCCTGAAGTACATCTTCCAACGAGCTTTGCGTGTTAAAAGTCAAGCTGATTATTTCACCAAGTACATTACTTTTGGGAAATTTGCTGATTTTTGAATCAATTTTTGATTCGGAGATACAGGTATTTATTAATTGATGTGAATCCTCACTATCCAGTATGGAAAAATTACCGCGATAGCCTAGCCGAAAAGCGTGGTTTCTTAAGATAAGATGGGCAATATGATGAAACGTACCGCCCATTATTTTTCCTGTATATAAGTTACTGAGGCATTCGACCCGATTAAGCATGGAGCGCGCCGCTTTATTCGTAAATGTAGCCAGTAAAATGTTTTCCGGTGGAATGCCGCTTTCCAAAAGACGGGCAACACGATATGTCAGTGTGCGTGTTTTACCGCTTCCCGCTCCGGCCAAAACAAGAAGCACTCCGCCCTCTTCCATTACTACACGATATTGCTCCGGATTGAGTTCTTTTTCATAATCAATCATTTAATTTTTTTTACCGGCAACAACTCTTTTTTTTATTTTTATATTTTCTGCACATTTTTTAATTTCAGCAACAGTTTCCGGGGCAATTAGCGATGGAACATTTTCCAAGAAACCTTCGTTTTCGTAGAAACCGATAAGGGGCGCGGTTTTTTGGTTGTATATCTTTATTCTGTCGGAGATTGCTTCCGCTGTCTCGTCTTCTCTCTGGATAACATCATGCCCACATTTTTTACATTTTCCTCCCTGGGCCGGAGGATTGTTTTTAACATTGTAAATTTCCTGACAAGACGAATTTATACAGGTTCGTCTGGTAGATAGCCTGTCTAAAATAATATTTGACGGAACTTCCAAATTGACCACAAAATCCAACTCTATATTTAATCTGGCCAGTGTTTTCTTTAATTCCTGCGCTTGATGAATCGTTCGGGGAAAACCGTCCAATATAAAACCGTTGCGGCAATCGGTCTCCTGCAAACGCACTTCCATAATCTCCATTATCAGCGAATCGGGAACAAGGTCTCCACTGTCCATATATTTTTTTGCTTTTTTCCCTAAATCGGTTCCCTTTTTGACCGCTGAACGTAAAATATCTCCAGTGGATATTTGAATCGAGCCGTCATATTCCGTAAGAAGCTTCGCTACAGTGCCCTTCCCTGCTCCCGGAGATCCTAATAAAATTATTCTCATGATTTTCTCCAAATAAATATTTTATATAATTGCTTCGCGCTTATAATGTAAATAATTTTTACGGTCAAGCTAATATCACGGGTATAGAATCAAGTTTACTTGACGGCGAGTGTAAAAACGACCACAAAGCAGAACTTAGTACGTATAGCTTCCTGAAGTCAGTAATCAGCATGAGGCATGAAAAGCGATGCTTTCTTATGGGAATGACACATCCCTTTCCCAACCGCATCGCCAACCCCTGCTTTGCGACACGGTTGTAGTATAATATGGGTTGAGGAGGTAAGGATGGTAACCCAGAAAAAAATTGACAGCCTTGCCTATGGATTGTATGATTTAACTGGGGAGTAGATATGCAATGTGAAGGAGAGTGCAAGCAAGTGATAGTTTTGTTTGCAAGAATAAAATAGCGAAAGGAATTAGGAGCCAAGTTGAAAACCCGATTTGAAGACTTAAATGTAGATAGGGAGTTCTATTTTCAATGGCATATCACAGAAAAATGTAATCTAAGATGTCAACATTGCTATCAGAATGACTATACCTCTGCCAATGAACTAGACTTGGACGAATTAAGGTATATAGCAGACAAAATCAATACTACCTTGGAAAAATGGAATAAAAAAGGCACTATTTCTATTACCGGTGGGGAACCTTTTATGGTCAAAGATAAGGTCTTTCCACTATTACAGCATATCAGTTCTATCAAAACCATTTACTATTTCGATATTCTTACTAACGGCAAATTACTTGATCAGCCCGCTCTGGATAAACTAAAAGAATTTAAAAAACTCAGACGGGTACAACTCTCTTTAGAGGCAGCAGATCAAAAATTAAACGACCAGATTCGAGAAAATGGTAGCTTTGAGAACACCTTATCTGCTATTAGGTTATTGAAAAAAAATGATTTTCAGGTAGCCATTATGATGACTATTAGTAATTTGAATAAAAATGAGGTTGAGCCCCTGGTCAATTTACTTGAAAAAGAAGGTGTTGACACCTTCTCTGCCGAACGCTTTATCCCTGAAGGAGTAGGCGTCGGTTTAAAGGATGAATTTCTAACATCGGAAGAACTAAAAAATGTATTTCAAAGAATTTATTCTCTGGCTATGAAAAAGGACAAAATTAAAATCTTATTATATCGACCTTTGTTTGCGCTTTTGAATGGGAATGACCCAACTGTTGGGGCAATGTGTTCTGCTGGTACCAATGCTTTGACCATAATGCATGACGGTACAATTTACCCCTGTCGTCGTCTGCCTATACCAATTGGAAATGTGATGCAAGACACTTTGTACAAAATTTGGTATACTTCTGATGTCCTATGGAATATCAGAAATTCAAAAAACATCAAAGGTAAATGTAACCGTTGTGATTTTATACCTGTCTGTCGGGGCTGCCGTGCCTCAGCATATGCCGCAACTGGTGATTACCTCGCAGGAGATCCGCAGTGCTGGAAATAAATAAAAGTGATGTCTTTTTTCTATCAGATAATGCTTTTCTTCAGAAACTAGAAGAATTAAGGAAATATTGGGTTTTTAATATAGAAACTGGTGAGCATTATAGCCTTAATGAAACATCTTACTGGATACTGGAGCAGATAGCATTGAATTTACCTATTGAAAGTATTTTAAGCGATCTAGTAGATATTTATGATGTGGATGAAGAACAAAGCAAAAATGATCTCGATGAGACAATAAATAAATTCTTAAAAGAAAAAATTATCAAAAGGAGATAGTAAAATGAAGAAGGGAATGAAAAAGGCTTATGAAAAACCAATCCTGAAAAAAGAAAAAAAGATGAATTTCCCCATTGAAATTATTAACAAATCAACTGGGGGAAAATATGTCTGTAAGCAGTGCTCTGGCTGTCATGGATGTAGCAGATAAGGTTATTTCCGAAATGGAACTGACTATTCAGCAAGGTATAATCGCCTTGAGCCAGATAATTAGAGATTTCCTGCAAAAAGAGATTGAACTTACTCGTATATGTAGATTAGCATTGTTGTTGAAAGAAAGCGGCGTTAATCCCAACAACGTTCTTTTCAAAAAGATAGCTGATAAGTGTATTAAAATGCAAAAAGATGACGGAGGGTGGTCTGATGTTCCCGAAACCATGTGGTGCGCGAGTTTTTTGAATTTATCAAACAAATATTCTAACTCAGTTGAAAAGGCATTGAAATGGATAAATGATCAAAGCCAGAAGACACAAGGTTGGGGTAAATCCTTAAGAGACTCTGCCCGAATACCTACGACCGGCCTGATTCTCTACTTCCTTCCTCAGATTGCTTCAGATACCTATTTGAGATGGTTGGAGGGGGAATGGAAAAAAGAATGGCAATCTGAACCTTGCCTGAATTATAAAGCTGCTTTTACATTAATGGCGTTCTATAAAAATAACTATCATCCGGAAGACAACGAAGTTATTTCCAAAACTGTTCGCTGGCTAGCCGATCAACAGAATGATGATGGCGGTTGGGGACCTTGGAAAGATCACCCAATTGGAAGTGACCCTTGGTGCACAGGGATTTGTTTGGTGTCGCTTCTTCATTATCCGAATGAATTGCCTCAGAAAGTATTACGCCATGGTTTGGAATGGATTAAGAAAAATAAACTTCCAAGTAGCCTGTGGGCTTATCACTATATTGAAGATGGAAGCGCTTGGGCACTATACGCCTTAACTATGGGATACAGCTTATTGAGTAAAAGAAAAAATGATTAATGAGTTAGAAAAGATAATTATTCAGAATATAAAGGAAATTCCTCAAGTTCCCTTGTCGCTTTTATTATCAGGCGGCATTGATTCTTCACTTGTCCTAGCGCTTCTTCGCAAAGTATATCCTCAAGTGCCAATATCAACATTTACTCTTGCTAAATCAAAAGATTATCCGGATATTGTTTATGCACGTGAAGTTGCGGATTTATTCTGCGCAGAGCATCATGAGGTGATCATCTCCGACCAAACCTACCGAAACTTTCTTAGCGAATACGAAAAAACAAAGCAGTACAGCTTTAAGGGCGACATCAATGTATATATCCTTTGCTCATTGGCTAAAACATTCAGCACCAACATTGTTACCGGTGATGGCGGGGATGAATGTTTTGGTGGTTATTGGCTTCATGAGTATCCTTTAGGGCATAAGGAGACAGGCAATATCAAATCCTTTGAAGATATTCATCCTGTCCCGCGGAAACACTTAAGCGAAATGGTTAGTATGGGTTTTAGAGACTTTTTGTTCAAAGAAAAATCGCAAGTAGAAGATTACGATGCAGTGTGGGAATATTTTGTAAGCTGTCTGGCGCCAAAGCATCTTGCCCCATTATTACATACAGCAAAAGTTCTAGATATTGATGTTTATACCCCCCTCTTTTCCGCGTCTTTTATAAATTTTATGAGGACGTTACCTATTTGTGACAGAACAGGAAGAAAGATAGAAAGGCAATTGGCCTCAATGTATTTGCCTGAATCGGTTGTAGAAAGAGAAAGTATCGGATTTGACATAGCATTACAGTGGAAACCCCCATGGACAGGCCATAGCTGTGCAGAAGAAGCATGAAGATTTTAGTTTTGCGCTTAAGAGAAAAGGAGAAGATGTTTTATAAAAAGACATAATGCTGGACAAGGGAAAAGTAGTTCTGTAATTGCATCACTCTTTGATACTTGGAAATAATAAGGAAGATAAGATGGCTAAAGAGTTTACACGCAATGGAATGTTAGAGTGGCTAATAAAACACTATAAGAAGAACGGTTATAAAGTAACTACCTACTCTAAAGAATTTTTACCCGCCAGAGTGGCTTTTTACTGCAAAAAGAAAAGCAAAGATGGAATTGTAGATGAAATCATAGTTGAGCCTACCATAGATGATTGTCTCTCAGTGGATAGTTTTTTTCCCGAGCTCCGTATTCCTAAAATCGAGATTCCAAAAGCACACCCAGTTATAATACCGGGTGCTTCTCCAGTGCGCTTCTACCAATATTATTTCCCTAATGCTAAAATATTTTTGGCATTTCCTGAATACGTTAAGG
>Ga0154766_120_pt20 | contig 9690 bp, 8 predicted proteins | sample Rifle2008BG16ft_FD_105774 | JGI IMG/M metagenome (GOLD analysis project Ga0154766, IMG submission 105774) | Deltaproteobacteria bacterium RBG_16_44_11
CTTTAACCGCGCCGCCTCCTTCAAAAACGCTGATGAGGTCGACGGCTTTGCCTTCCATTTTTCCCGCGAGCATCGGCCCGCCGCTGATAAAAATAGCCGGGATATTCAAACGCAGTGCCGCCATGAGCATGCCGGGAATAATTTTGTCGCAGTTGGGTATAAAAACGAGAGCGTCAAAAGGATGAGCTATCGCCATGATTTCAATGGAATCGGCGATCAACTCGCGGCTGGCGAGCGAATACTTCATGCCCTCATGTCCCATAGCGATGCCGTCACAAACGCCGATTACCGGAAATTCCACCGGAGTGCCGCCGGCCATGCGGATTCCCGCTTTGACATCTTGCGTTATTAAATCCAGATGAATATGTCCCGGAATTATTTCGTTGGCGGAATTGACCACGCCAATGAGCGGACGGGCAATTTCCTCATCGGTGTAGCCCATGGCTTTAAAGAGCGAACGGTGCGGCGCTCTTTCCAATCCTTTTTTCATGAGATCGCTTCTCATAATTTTTCTCTCCTATAGTTTTACAACTTTCTAAATATATATAATGATTGTCACTCAAACAGAAACTTTTGAAAAACCCTCTTTTTTTTGTCATTCCGGGCTTGAACCGGAATCCAGTATTTTTATAACTGGTTCCCGGCTTTCGCCGGGACGACGACTGGATTCCCGCCTACGCGGGAATGACGGCTGTCACTTTTTCCGTTTTTCCGGCCTCAGCGAACGAACAGCCGCGCCTGCCTGCCACATTTCCGATTCGCGCATTTCTTTTAGTTCCGCGTCGAGTTTCACTTTATAATCCGGAGCGCTGTTGGCTTTCAGAACAATGCTTGTTTCCTTTCCTTTGGCTACCGATTTGTAAAGTTCGGCAAAAACCGGCTCCACCGCCTTGCGGAATTTATGTCGCCAGTCCAGAGCGCCGCGCTGTGCCGTCGTACTGCAATTGGCGTACATCCAATCCATGCCGTTTTCACCCACCAAACGAATAAGGCTTTGCGTAAGCTCTTCCACCGTTTCGTTGAACGCTTCGCTGGGAGTGTGGCCATGCTTGCGTAATTCGTTATATTGCGCTTCCATCATGCCCGCGAGCGCGCCCATCAGCACGCCGCGCTCGCCGGTCAGATCGCTGTAAACTTCCATCTGGAAAGTGGTCGGGAATAAAAACCCCGAGCCGATAGCGATACCCAGCGCCAATGTTCTTTCTTTGGCGCGTCCGGTCGCGTCCTGGTGCACCGCGAAACTGCTGTTAATGCCGCTGCCGTCTAAAAAATTTCTACGGACGCTCGTGCCTGAACCTTTAGGTGCTACCATAATTACATCCACAAAATCAGGTGGGATAACGCCGGTCTGGTCTTTATAAACAATGGAAAAACCATGCGAAAAATAAAGAGCATCGCCTTTTTTCAGGTTTGCCTTGATCTTGGGCCAGATCATCATCTGCGCGGCATCGGATACCAGATATTGAATAATGGTGCCGCGTTTCACGGCTTCTTCAATGGAAAAAAGTGTTTTGCCGGGAACCCAACCATCGGCAATAGCCTTGTCCCAATAGAATTTATCTTCCCTCGCCTGGCCGACAATAACATTGATGCCATTGTCTTTCATATTGAAAGCCTGTGCCGGCCCCTGCACACCGTAGCCAAGAACAGCCACAACCTCGTTTTTTAAAACTTCTTGCGCTTGTTTAAGAGAAAACTCATCCGATGTGATAACGTCTTCAAGGACTCCACCAAAATTAATCTTTGCCATACCCCCCCCTATTCTTTAGGTAAATATTTTTTAGTTATAAATAATTCCATATCAACTTTTTAATTCTAAAGCGACAAGGCCGGTACGCGTGATATCAACGATACCCAAAGGCTCTAAACGCGCCAGAGCTAGGTCAATCTGCGCTTTATCGCCGGTAATTTCCAAAATAACGTAATTATCGTTGGAGACTATTACCTTCCAATGATTCACGTCAACAGCTTTTTTTATTTGCTCTTTTTTATCCTCTGCCAAATTCAGCCGGACTAAAATCATTTCACGGTGAACGGATTCCACATTGGTCAAATCGTCTACAGAAATGACATCGACCAGGCGCTGCAATTGACTTTCAATTCTGGAAATAGTTGTCTGATTGCCGATACTAGTCATGACGATTTTCGATATTTCATATTGGGTAGTTGTATTCACGCAGAGACTTTCAATGTTGTATCCTTTACCGCCCAGTGTGCCCGCGATTCTCGCCAACACATCAGGTTTATTGTAAACAAGTATTGAAATAATATGTTCTTTCTTTTCCATGAGCCTGAACCTTTCTATTAATATTTTTTAATTAATCATTTCTCTTGTGCCGAGCTCCATTTCGCTGATGGATTCACCCGGCCGCACCATGGGGTAAACGCATTCTTCACGGGAAACTTGAAAATCCATCAATACCGGTTTATCAATGGAGAGCCCCTGGCGCAGGGTAGATTCCACCTCCTGGGGCTTTGTCGCGCGCAGGCCGACGATGCCGTAAGCCTCCGCCAATTTCACAAAATCGGGAGCGTAGGTCATGTCGGTAAAGGAATAACGTTTTTCGTAAAACAGCTCCTGCCACTGGCGCACCATGCCCAAAAAGCCGTTATTCAACAGCACAATTTTAACGGCAATGTTATACTGCGCGGCGGTAGCCAGCTCCTGAATATTCATCTGGATACTGCCGTCGCCGGCGATATCCACAACCTGTTTATCGGGAAACGCGCATTTGACACCGATTGCCGCGGGTAGCCCATAGCCCATGGTGCCCAATCCGCCCGAGGAAATAAAGCTATTGGGCTTGTCGAAATGAAAAAACTGTGCCGTCCACATTTGATTTTGACCGACTTCCGTGGTGACGATAATATCGCCCTTGGTTATTTTATGGAGCGTTTCGATGACATACTGCGGTTTTATAATCTTTTCGTTTTGACAATAGGTTAGCGGCACCTTTTCTCTCCAGTCGGCAATCTGCTGCATCCATTCCTTTCGTTCGGAAGACGATGGGGTATAATTATGTTCGGCCAGAAATTTAATCAAATCCTTAAGCGTTGCTTTAGTTTCGCCGATAATCGGTAACTCCACGACAACATTTCTATTGATGGAGGAAGGATCAATATCGATTTGCACAATTTGTGCGTTGGTTGCGAAAGTTTCAATCGTGCCAGTCACACGGTCATCGAATCTTACGCCAACGGCGAGCAGGAAATCACAGTGGCTGACGGCCATATTTGCGTAGAAAGTTCCGTGCATGCCCAGCATGCCCAGCCAGAGCGGATCTGTGCCCGGAAAAGAGCCAAGGCCCATAAGCGTGCCGGTAACCGGAATTTGATATTTTCTGGCTATCGCCGTAAGTTCTGCCGCGGCTTTGCCTAGGATGACGCCGCCGCCGGTCATAATCAAAGGTTTTTTAGCATGGCTGAGCATTTCTAAAACTTGTGCCATTTTCTTGGGTGCCGATTTGTGAAAGACATCATAGTTTCTAATTTTAATAGTTGCCGGATCATATTCAGTTTCCGCGGCCATCACGTTTTTGGGTAAATCCACCAGAACCGGACCAGGCCTACCTGAGCGCGCGATATGAAAAGCTTCTTTAATGGTGGAAGCAAGTTCTTCCACGCTCCTGACCAGAAAGTTATGCTTGGTGCAGGGACGCGTTATACCAGTGATGTCGGATTCCTGAAAAGCATCGTTGCCGATCAGCCCTGTGGGAACCTGTCCTGTGAAAACGACAATCGGTATGGAATCCATATTGGCGGTGGCAATGCCGGTCACGGTGTTGGTGGCGCCGGGCCCCGAAGTTACCAGACAAACGCCTACTTTTCCCGTAGCGCGGGCGTAACCATCGGCGGCATGAACCGCTCCTTGCTCATGACGCACCAAAATATGTTTGATTTTGCTCTTATAAAGCTGATCGTAAATATCCAGAACAGACCCGCCCGGATACCCGAAAATAATATCCACTTTTTCTTCTTCCAGCATTTTCAGCAGAATCTGGGAACCTTTTAATTTCATTTAATTACCTCGAGAAAATATAATTAATATTTTATTTTTAAACCTGTCTGTTTCAAAGAAGCCATGTGTTGTCCATTAGTAAAAGACCCTTCGACTCGATTTCTCTCGCTCAGGATCAATTCGACTAAGGCTTTTTTGGGAGTTGCCTCAAAAAAACCAAGTCTCATTGAATTAAAAAAGCCGCTTGTTTCTTTGGAGAAAAGCGGCTTTGGGGCTAAAACAACAAAGCCGCGGGTTCTAGGGGCCCGCGGCTTTGTATCTTTTATGTTATTTCTTAAAGATACACAGAGCGGCAGACCCCCTGAGTACTACTACCAGTACCCTTACGATGTTAATTATCAGGATATTGCCGCAGGTCAAATCTTTAAGAAACATAACTTCATTCCATTCATTAAATTAGCTTTGTTATTTAGCAAATAGCGAAAAAATAACTGTTTGTCAAGCCCCTTTATCGGAATAAATCTTCCTTTTCTTCCCGAGGGTCTCTGGATTTTTCGCTGGGCTGAGCGTTTTCCAGAAAACATTCGTAAATAGTGCCGCTTTCTGCATCGCTCGACGGTATGCCTGTTTTAGGATCAACCCGGACAAACACGATCCCTTCCGGCGTGGGAAAGGTTTGCACCGGCGCGTTTTTCAGCACTCTTTCCATAAAATAAAGCCAGATGGGAGCGGCAGCCCTTCCACCCACTTCCTGCTTACCCAAAGATATTTCCTGATCGAAGCCCACCCAAACTCCGGTAATAAGCGAAGGAGTAAAACCAATAAACCAGGCGTCACGATAATCGTTTGTTGTTCCGGTTTTTCCGGCAACCGGTCTTCCGATGCTTTTAACCCTTCTGCCTGTACCGCTTTCCACGACATCACGCATGATGTAAGATGTCATGAACGCTATGCGGGGATCAATGACCTGTTCGGACTGAGGTTTGTTTTCTTCAAAAACATTACCGGTGCGATCAACAATTTTTTTAATGAAATATGGAGTTACTTTTTTGCCGCCATTGGCCAAAACACCATAAGCTCTCACAAGTTCCTCCAGCGTTACTCCTGACACTCCGAGCGCCAAAGATAATGTCCTCGCGACGGGAGAACTTATCCCCATATTTGCGGCGTATGATGCCGCGTAATCAACGCCGATTTCCTGTAAAATCTTAACAGTTACAACATTGCGGGACTGAACGAGCGCGGTTCTCATGGTGGTTGGCCCTAAAAACTTTTCATCGAAATTTCTCGGTTTCCAGAGGCCGTCTTCCGAGGTTGGATCTTCTACGACAATGGGGGAATCAACGAATACAGACGAAGGATTCAACCCCTTATCGAATGCCGCCGTATATATCAGCGGCTTAAAAGCCGAACCGGGCTGCCTGCGGGATTGGGTTGCGCGGTTAAATTCGCTTTTATTGAAATCGCGTCCTCCGACCATCGCGCGAATGGCGCCTGTTTTTACATCCATGCAGATGAGCGCGCCTTGCACAAGCCCGCGTTCGTATTTTTGCCTTTCTTCCAATTCCGTCAAGCCCGTTTCCACAGCGTCGCGCGCTTCTTTTTGCGCGGCCAAATTCAAAGTCGTATAAATGGAAAGGCCTTCTTTATATAAGACATCGCCGCCGTATTTTTCCTGCACGTAGCGGCGGACGTTTTCCACAAAATATGCCGCTATTTTATCCTTTGATCTCATTTCCGTTAACTTAATCTGTGCAGCTGCAGCTTTATCCATTTCTTCCTTGGATATATAACCATCTTCAACCATTCGCGTAAGTACATAGGCTTGTCTTTGTTTTGCTTTGTCCCAATAAAGAAAAGGAGAATAGGTGCTGGGCGCCTTGGGCAGGCCGGCTAAAAGCGCTGCCTCGGGCAGGGTAAGTTCTTTGGCGCTTTTGCCGAAGTAAACAAGCGAAGCTGATTCTATACCGTAAGTGCCGTGTCCGAGATAAATTTGATTCAAATATAAATTTAAAATCTCATCTTTGGAAAGATACTTGTCAATTTTGTACGCGAGAATTACTTCTTTTAATTTGCGAATGTATTTTTTTTCCGGTGAAAGATACATCATCTTGGCTACTTGTTGAGTAATGGTGCTGCCGCCCTGAACGATATATCCTGCCTCGATGTTTTTGAACATCGCGCGAAAAATGCTCTGAAAATCCATCCCTTTGTGCTGGTAGAAACGGGAGTCTTCTGACGCCACAAAAGCATAGTGTACAACTTTCGGCACTTCATTAGCATTGACGATCTTTCTGTCTTCCAGAAAGAATTCATCAATCAGTTCGTTGTTATCATCGTAAACACTGGAAGCAATACTGGGACGGTAATCTTTCAGTGCGTCAATGCTGGGTAAATCCATAGTTGCGGCATAGTAAATAATTGTTCCAATAACAGACACTGACAATATTGCAACGACTAAGCCCATAAAAAAGATAAAAAGTTTGGAGAGCTTTTTAACCTCTCCATCGGTTTCTTGATAAAATTTTAAACGGCGTAAAGGCATAATTTCCCCAGCTACTGTTCGTTATTTTCGGAATTTGTTTCTTTTTTGGCGAATTTCGCCACAAATATACTCACTTCATACAAAAACATCAAGGGTATTGCCATTAATATTTGACTCAAAGCGTCGGGTGAAGGCGTTAAAATCGCAGCGCCGATGAAGATCAACAAAATAGCATATTTTCTATGATGGGAGAGCATTTTGGCGTTGACTAGGCCCAGTTTGGTTAAAAAGAAAATGAATACAGGAAGTTCGAAGGATAAACCAAAGCCCAGTAAAAAGGTTACAAACAAAGAAAGATACTCACGAAAAGAAATCATTGCCTGCAGGTATTGGTTGTTGAAACTCACAAAAAATTGAAAAGCGGGGGGCAAAACGATAAAATAACCGAACAAAACACCGCCTAAAAAAAGAAAAGTTGAAGAAAGCACGAAAGGAATTACGTATTTTTTTTCTTTGGGCAGTAATCCCGGCGAAATAAATTTCCATATTTGATACAGGATGACAGGACTCGTAATCAGCAGAGAGGCAAAAAAAGCCAATTTCATATAAACAAAAAAGGCTTCCGTTACACCGATATAAACAAGATGGCTGTTTGGAGGAAGGACTTGCGTTAGCGGTTTCGTAATAATATCAAAAACCAAATCTTTATAATAATAGCAAATGCCAAAGCCAATACCCAAGGCAATTAAAATGCGTAAAAGTCTTTTGCGCAACTCGATTAAATGTTCAGTCAGGGACATTTTATGGTCTTCGTTAGTTTCCATAATGTGTTTTAATTTTTCAGTCAGGGAAGATTTTCAGAAGGTTCACTTTTTTCTTTTTTGCTTTCGAAATTTTCCGGCTTCGTTTCTTCGTCCTCGGTCTTCTTCAGTAAAAGAGAATCTTTCAAACCGTCATCACTTTGTTTTTCATTGTCTTTCATGGTTTTTTTAAAATCATCTGTCATGTCATCGGCCGCTCTGCGCAATTCGCCGAAACTTTTGCCCAAAGTTTTAGCCAAATCAGGTAATTTTTTAGGACCCACAATCAGCAGGGCGATTATGGCAATTATAATGAGCTCTTGCATGCCGATGCCGAACATTGTTTATCAACTCCTTAAAATTGAAATTTACCCTACATATTTAACGCTATTTTTGTCAATGCCTTTTGCTGTGGGTGCGGCGGATGTGTTGAGCAAATATGTGCTATAGAGTTAGCAGGGCAAACAAAACTCAATGCTGATTTTTTATAAATTGGGGAAATCTTTTGCTCTTTAAATTCTTTTATGATACGTAAGCGCATATTTTGACGGGGTTAAAGTAATAATGCAAAAAGGATAATGCATGGCTAAAAAAACAGGTGTTGTCAAAGATATGCGTTATTTGCGGCATTCGGCCGGCTTTGGCCATCCGGAAAGTCCGGAAAGACTAGCCGCAATTTATGAAATGCTGGATAATCCCTTGATGGCATGGAAATTCATAGAAATTGAACCGCGTGAAGCCACCCACAAAGAGATTGAAACTATCCATACTCCCTCCTATGTTGAATATATTGCCGGTACCGCAGGGCAAAGCAGCGTGTATCTCGACCCGGATACGGCGACCAGCCCGGAGTCGTACGAGATAGCAAAGTTGGCGGTGGGAGGTGTTTGTAACGCTATTGACAGCGTTATGGAGAAAAAAGTGGACAACGCTTTTGCTTTGGTAAGGCCTCCGGGACACCACGCGGAAGCGGATAGTGCCGCCGGTTTTTGTATATTCAATAATATCGCAATCGGGGCCATGCACGCCATATTGAAACATCATCTTAAAAAAATCCTGATTGTGGATTGGGATTTACATCATGGCAACGGCACCCAGCACAGTTTTTACTCAGATCCGCGCATTTTATATTTTTCCACGCACCAGTATCCGTATTACCCGGGAACGGGCAGTCTGCAGGAAATCGGCCAGGGTAAGGCTGAAGGTTATACGATAAATGTTCCTTTAAGCGTGGGAGCGGGGGATGCTTCCTTTGTAAAAATATTCCGTAAGATTTTACAGCCGGTAGCGCTGAAGTTTAAACCTCAATTAGTTTTGTTATCCGCCGGGTTTGACACTTATTATCAGGATCCGTTAGGCGGTATGCGCGTAACGGCGGATGGATTTGCCGCCCTAACAAGAATTTTGATGAACATAGCCGAGTCTTATTGTAACGGACGATTTGTGGCCGTTTTGGAAGGCGGTTATCACCTCGCGGGGCTTACTCAGTCGGTAAAAGCGGTTTTGGAAGAAATGCGGGACGATACACATTATCCGGAAGAAAAGCTTGCTTCGCTGGAAAAAGAAGCCGACGAAAATACCAACCACATCATTAAACAGGTTATCTCGAAGATTAAACCATACTGGAAGTTATAGGAGGATGAATATTGAAGCTAAGCGCTCAGGAAATTGAACACGTCGCACATTTAGCGCGTTTGGAAATCACGCCGAAGGAAAAAGAAAAATTTACCGCGCAGCTCAACGATATATTAGGCTACATCGATAAGCTAAATGAACTCGATACTCAAGGTGTCGAGCCGATGAGCCATGCTATTGCCGTCACCAACGCTTTTCGCGAAGATAAAGTTTTGGATTCAATCGGCACGGCTAAAACTTTGACTAACGCGCCGGACGCCCGCGGAGAGTTCTTTCGCGTACCCAAGATTATAGACTAAAGGTATTTATGGAATTACATCAGCTAACCATTCATGAATTGCAGGAAAAACTAAAAGAAGGCAAAACAACGGCAGTAAAAATTACCGAGTCCGTGTTTCAAAGAATTGACGCCGTGGAAGAAAGGGTACATTCCTTCATCCGTCTGATGAAAGAGGAAGCCCTGGTTGCCGCTTCGCGCTCCGATAAAGATATAAAAAGTGGAAACATAAAACCGTTAACTGGTATTCCTATCGTGCTCAAAGATATTGTCTGCACCAAAGGAATAACAACAACTTGCGGTTCACATATACTGCATAATTTTGTTCCGCCTTATGATGCGACCGTAGTGGAAAAACTGCGCGATGCCGGAGCAGTATTTGTCGGCAAAGCCAATATGGATGAATTTGCCATGGGTTCTTCCACGGAGACTTCATATTTTGGTCCGACGCGCAATCCATGGGATTTAGAACGCATACCGGGCGGCTCCAGTGGCGGTTCCGCCGCGGCGGTTGCCGCCGATGAATGCATCGCGT
>Ga0154766_137_pt7 | contig 9578 bp, 8 predicted proteins | sample Rifle2008BG16ft_FD_105774 | JGI IMG/M metagenome (GOLD analysis project Ga0154766, IMG submission 105774) | Deltaproteobacteria bacterium RBG_16_44_11
GTATTCCCCGTATGTGGAAGAAGCGGCGCGATATCCAGAGAAACCGTAGCGCTTCCATAGGTAAAATTTGGCAGGTGCTGGATAAAAGCTTTTTACCTCGCTTATCACAACTCCGGCCGAGGTGGTTATAAATGCCGAGCATATCCGCCATCATTATCAACTACAACGCCGGTCTTATATTAAATGAGGCTGTAAATTCGCTGTTATGCTCGGCGGTTATTGCCAAAGTGCTCGTAGTTGATAACGGCTCCGTGGATCATAGCATGGATGAAATGGAACACCTTGCTGATTCGCAATCACGGCTTATAAACATTTATAATAAAGCAAATCTTGGTTTTGCCGCGGCCTGCAATATCGCTATCGCCGCGGCCGGAGAAAATGATTATCTGCTTTTTCTTAATCCGGACTGTCTTATTGATAAAGAAGCCCTGGAAACGTTATTGTCCTGCATGAAATCATCACCTCAACTGGGAATGGCCGGACCATTAATTCTCAACCCGGATGGAACTGAGCAAGCAGGGGGGCGACGTGCCGTACCGACACCATGGAGAGCTTTCGTTCGAATCTTCGGCCTGTCCAGACTTCGTGAACGCTATCCCCGCCTCTTCTCTGATTTCCTGCTGAATGAGCAGCCTCTCCCGGACGGCCCCACTGAGGTAGAAGCTATTTCCGGCGCCTGCATGCTGGTAAGACGCGATGCGCTATTGGATGTTGGCCCCATGGATGAGGGTTATTTCATGCACTGTGAAGATCTGGACTGGTGTATGCGTTTTCATCAGAGAGGCTGGAAAGTGATCTTTGTGCCTGAGGCGCGCGTGGTTCACCATCTGGGCTCGTGCAGCCACAGCCGGCCTATTTTTGTGGAGTGGCATAAGCATAAAGGGATGATGCGTTTCTACCGAAAATTTTTTCGCCATCAGTATCCAGGAATTTTATTATGGATTATCGGAGCCGGCGTGTGGCTAAGATTTAGCATGATGGCCATCTATCATACTTTGCAAAAAATAAAGCAAAGGCTGAAAATATGACCGCTTTTACAGGGCGTGTAGGAGTTATCGGTGCAACCAGTCTGACCGGAGAATGCCTGCTGCCATTGCTTGTGGAGGCGGGATGGGATGTTGCGGCTTTTACGCGCCGGACGATACTGGCGCGGCAGCTACCGGCAAGCCAAGGTGTTGTCTGGCACCATCTTACTATAAGACATTCTCATGATGTAGAGCCGATAACGAAATGGATTTGCCTGGCGCCAATCTGGGTTTTGCCGGAGTACCTTTCGCTATTTTTACATTACGGAGTCAAACATATCGTGGCTCTCTCATCGACAAGCCGCTTTACTAAAGGTTCATCTTCGGATACTGCTGAAAAGCAACTGGCAGCAAAGCTTGCAGAAGGTGAGCAGCTTTTTATTGACTGGGCGGAAAAAAATCAAGTGATCTGGACAATTTTACGGCCGACGCTTATTTACGGCCTGGGGCGTGATAAAAATATCAGTGTGATTGCACGCTTTATTAAGCGTTTTTCCTTTTTCCCGTTGCTGGGAGAAGCACGGGGGCTGCGGCAGCCGGTACATGCGCAAGATGCGGCATTGTGTTGTAGGACCGCGCTGAGCGCAGAGAAGGCTTCCAATCGCGCCTATAATATTTCCGGCGGGGAAATACTTACCTATCGGGAAATGGTCGGTCGTGTTTTTTCGGCAATCGGCAAGAAACCGCGCTTTGTAACTTTCCCGCTATGGCTCTTCCGCCTGGCAGTGTTTTTCTTGCGCCTGATTCCTCCTTTTAAGCATTGGTCGGCTGCTATGGCTGAAAGGATGAATTCGGATATTGTCTTCGATCATCAAGATGCAAGCCGAGACCTGGATTTTTCCCCGCGTCCTTTCAGTTGAGTGAAAACGATCTGCCCGGCTTCTACCGCAAAGCGGTATAAAAACGATCTTTTGGACAGGAAGGTGTTATATTGTTTGAATCATTTTACTTAGTTGTTTTTGCGCTGGTCATGGAATTTATCGACAGCGCGCTAGGCATGATGTATGGAACAGTGCTGTCGCCTCTCTTGATCTTGATGGGATATGATGTCAAAACGGTCGTACCCTCCATTTTGATTTCTCAAGCCATCGGAGGTTTTATCGCCTCCTGGCGGCATCATCGGCTGAAAAACGCTAATTTTCAATCCGGCACAACGGATTATCGTGTGTCAACAACCATTATTTGGTTTGGTGTTTTCGCCTGTCTAATTGGAGTTTTCATTTCGGTTTCGATATCACCAAAAATTCTTAATACGTATATTGCCGTGCTGGTTATTGTTATTGGTATAATGATATTATTAAACAAGTCATTAATTATGACAGCAAAAAAAATATACTTTCTCGGTTTTTTGAGTGCTTTCAACAAGGCATTGTCCGGAGGAGGGTTTGGACCCCTTGTTGCCGGCGGACAACTGGTTTTCAAAGACCGCAATGAAAAAGGCGCTATCGGCTCCACAGATTTTGCCGAAGCGCCCATTTGTTTGTTTAGTTTTTTTATCTGGGTTTTGTTAAAAGGTCTGCCGCCTTTGACATTAATGATGCCGTTGTGCGCAGGCGCGGTGGTGGGTGGTTTTTTTGGGCCAATGGCTTTGAGTAAAATTAAATCGAAAAAAGTATTAAAGATGAGCCTGGGTGTACTTGTATTGGTGGAAGGATTATGGGTTATCTACAAGGTTTGGATTCGATAATGGTTATACCCATCAGCATGGTTTTAATTGCCTATACTACCGGAGAAATCAGCTAGATGAGTTCCTTCACCTTATCTTATTTGAAACAACTGGAATCTGAATCCATTGATATTTTGCGCGAAGTTGCGGCAGAGTTTAAAAATCCGGTTATGCTTTATTCCGTCGGCAAGGATTCCAGCGTGATGGTACGGCTGGCGCAAAAAGCATTTTACCCCGGCAAATTCCCTTTTCCTCTGATGCATATCGATACCGGCTACAAGTTTCCGGAAATGTACCAATTCCGGGACGAATTCTGCCGGAAGATTGACGCCACTTTGATCGTGGAGAGAAATGAACACTGGATTGCCGAAGGCTGTCATCCGCTCAATATAGGCGTCGATAAATGCTGCGGTTTTTTAAAGACAGGCGCGCTTCTAGACGCCCTGCATAAACACGGCTTTGATGCTGCCGTCGGCGGCGCGAGAAGAGAAGAGGAAAAATCACGCGCCAAGGAAAGAGTGTTTTCCCTGCGGGATTCGTTCGGTCAATGGGATCCGAAAAATCAGCGCCCTGAACTCTGGGATATATACAATGCGAGAATCAACGATGGGGAGTCCATGCGGATTTTCCCTTTGAGCAACTGGACGGAGCAGGATATCTGGGAATATATCAAGCTGGAACAGATTCCGGTCGTGCCGATTTATTTTGCGCGCAAACGGGATGTAATTATCCGTAACGGCATTCTCATCCCCCTGTCATCATGTTCGATAAATAATGATGAAACGCGAAAGAACCTTGCCGCCGAAAAAACAAAAATAATGGTTTGCCGTTTCCGGAGTCTCGGCTGTATCCCCTGCACGGGCGCTATCGCGTCAACGGCAACAACCCACGATGAAATTATCGCGGAAGTCCGGGCGGCAAAAAAATCAGAGCGCGAAAATCGCGTTATCGATCTGACCAGCGACAGTTCCATGGAACAAAAAAAGAAGGAAGGATATTTTTAATGCAAACCGGCGAAAAATCACTGCTGCGCTTTGTGACCACAGGCAGTGTTGACGACGGCAAGTCAACGCTGATCGGCAGGCTTTTATATGAGACAAGGTCGATTTATGATGACCAGTATGCGGCGATTGAAAAGACGTCCAGAAAAAAGGGATTTAAAGAAGTGGAACTGGCCTATCTTCTGGACGGTTTGGCGGCGGAGCGGGAGCAGGGAATTACCATCGATGTGGCTTACCGCTATTTTGAAACGGCAAAAAGAAAGTTCATTATTACCGACTCGCCGGGGCACGTTCAATATACAAAGAACATGGTAACAGGCGCGTCTAAAGCGGATTGCGCCGTAATTCTCATCGATGCGCGCAACGGTGTTTTAACCCAGTCCAAAAGGCACGGTTTTCTTGTCTCGTTGTTACAAATCCCGCATCTGATTGTTGCCGTCAACAAAATGGATCTGGTCGATTACGCGCAGGATATTTTTTCCCGTATCGTAGAGGAATATGAAAATTTTTCACAAAAGCTTGATATACACGATATTGTTTTTATTCCCGTATCCGCACTGAAAGGTGATAATATTATCACAAAAAGTAAAAAAATGCCCTGGTACGATGGAACAACTTTTCTTCACTGTCTGGAAAATCTCAATATTTCGGCAGATAGAAACCTTGTGGACTTCCGGTTTCCCGTCCAGTATGTAGTAAGAACGGACACTAATTTTCGTGGTTTTGCCGGAAAAATTGTTTCGGGAACCATCAGCCCTTCCGAAGAGGTTGTTGCCCTGCCGTCCGGAAAAATAACCTCGATCAAATCCATCACAAGCTACGACGGCGAACTCACGGAAGCTTTCGCGCCGCAATCGGTCGTTCTTACTTTAAATGATGAAATCGATGTCAGTCGAGGAGACATGATTGTCCGTAAAAAAAATCTCCCGCTAATTGAAAATTCCCTCGTGGCAATAATTTGCTGGATGGATGAAGAGCCAATGACAGCAGGTGCATCTTACATCATGAAACACACGACGAGGTCTGTTCGGGCATCTATAAAAAATATTGTCTATAAAATCGACGTGAATACTCTGCACCGTCAACAGGTGGACATGTTTTCGCTCAATGACATCGGTCGCGTGGAAATTACTCTTGCCGCGCCGGTGTTTTTTGACCCCTATAAAATCAATCATGCCACCGGCAGATTTATCTTGATTGATCCGCAAACCAACAAAACCGTTGCCGCCGGCATGATTCGCGATGCCGCGCGACATGTTGAAGATTATGTCCCGTCCGAGCCGGATGAAGGTATAAAACATAAAAAATCGCCGCATACAATCTGGCGCGATTTCAATATAGGGCTTCGCGACCGGGAAAAACAAAATACCCATAAGGCTTGTGTACTTTGGTTTACGGGATTTTCCGGCGCGGGCAAGTCCACTATAGCCATGGCTCTGGAGCGCAGATTATTTGATCGCGGCTGCCGGACAGCCTTGCTGGACGGCGATATTATCCGGCACGGCTTATGTTCGGATCTGGCTTTTTCTCCGACAGATAGAAAAGAAAATATCCGCAGGGCCGGCGAAACGGCAAAATTGTTTTTTGAGCATGGCCACATTGTTTTTTGCACGTTTATTTCACCCTTTAAGGAAGATCGGGATTTTGTAAGAAATTTATTTCCGTCAGGTAGATTTGTGGAGATATACGTCCAATGCCGTATCGATGAATGTAAAAAGCGTGATCCAAATGGATTGTACAAAAAAGCCCTGTCCGGCTCCATAAAAGATTTTACCGGCATAAATTCTCCTTATGAGACACCTGATAATCCGGAAATGATTTTGGATACCCAAAGTATGACACCGGAAAAATGCGTTGACCTGATAGAAGATTTTCTCATCAGCAAGACGGTCATTCCACGTTAAAATAGTTAGAGTCCCATAGTACATTATGAAGAAAAACAAACGTTTGATCATCGCATTAACAATCCTGATTATTTCCGCAGTTATTATCTTTTTTGCAAAGAGCACGGTTATATTTTTCCCGTCGCAGGAAGTGGAATCAAAAGGGGAGCTTGAATTCGGAGCTCTGACAAAAGATTTTTTGATTATCCAGGAAATTCCCGTAACAAAAGAATATCTGATGGCCGTGGAATTGCTTCTATATTCTCCTGATGTACAATACTGGAATGAAAATACGCTTATGTTGCTGGATTCCAACTATCGGACTCTCTATACTCAACGCTTTACCAATGAAAATTTGAATAGACCTAAATATCGGGTCTTTGAGTTCCCTGAAAAAATCCGTGTGGGAAAAGGGCAGAAAGTAATTCTCTGCTTATTCTCCTCAACCGGAGATAAGAATAACCATCTATCCGTAACGAGGAATCCGATGGGAAAACTAGGAACACTTTCGGTAAGGCCTATTGTGAATGATGATGTAATCGGAACCTTAAAAGACGCCGGGAAGATTTTCCTATTAGAGGGCAGTCTGTGTATGCGGACATATGAATCTAATTATGGTTTTCTAAATTGGTTTAAGATATTTTTATTCTTTTTAGCATCGTTCCTTGCTTTGCTCATCTTGTTTGCAGAGAAATTTCAGTCGTTCGTCGTTCGATTGACCTTTGTTCCCGAAAAAATTTATATTGTTTTGGCATTGGTTTTTGGATTGTTATTGGTATTTATAACACCGCCGCTTCAGGTCCCTGACGAACACGACCATCTGAACAGGTCATACCAGCTTGCGGAACTCAACATTTTTCAATATGAATCTACCGTACCGGCTTCGCTTATACAAATGTTTAATACCTTTGGAGGAATGAATTTCAATGCCTTTAAAAAAGCAAGCATTGATGAAATACTTTCTCAGAGAAAAGTAGAATTGAATCCACAAGTCAGATCAGCAGTATTTGCTCGTCCTTTTATTTTTCCTTACATCCCCCAGGCATTAGGTATCTTCATTGGAAAAACATTTAATGGTTCACCCGTCATGCTTTTATATATGGGAAGAATTTTTAATCTGCTATTTTCTATTGTTCTTATTTTCCTGGCAATCCGCACCGCGCCTTTTTTCAAATGGATTTTCTTTTTGCTGGGACTAATGCCCATGACTTTATATTTATGCGCTTCTTTGTCCAAAGATGGCCTGGCCATCAGTCTCGCCTTTTTATTGATCGCTCTTTTCCTTCAGTTTGCCTATGATCAGCAGAAAAAAATAAGCAAAATGGATTTGGTCATTTTATTTATTGTCTCTTTTTTAGTGGCAACCACCCGCTCCATTTATATCATATTAATAGGAATGTTTCTTTTAATCCCCGTATACAGGATAGGACTTTTGAAAAAATATGTTCTTGTTTTAAGCTGTCTGATAATCACTGTTTTTCTGGCCACGCAAATCGGCGCCCTCAAGCCGCTTTTTCAACCCAAAGCTGCTGCTGCAACACAGCCAACTATGCATCTTACGTTATCTTCAAATGCGCTTTCCACTCCAGCACCAACACCAATTCCTGTTGAGAATTTCCAGCGGTCTGATCGTCCCAAGTTCCCCCCTGAAGGCGTAAATTTCATTGAACAAAAACGCTTTATCCTGAATAACCCTATCCAATACATGGGAATTATTTTTAATACAGTTAGCTATTCCAGCACATTCTATCTGGATAGTTTTGTCGGTATCCTGGGTTGGTTGAATAAGCCCTTGCCCAAGTGGCACATAAATCTTTATTTATGGATATTACTCATCACCGCACTTCTTTTTTCTAATAAGAATATAAGAATTACGCTAACAAATAAATTAATTATTGCATCCATATTTACTGCAGGAGTTCTATTGATAGAAACAGGCCTTTATTTGGTTTGGACACCGGTCGGGGGAAACTACATCCTGGACGTTCAAGGACGATACTTTATTCCTTACGCGCCGCTCTTTTTCCTTTTACTATATAATACTTCTTTGGAAAAATATTTAAATACCATTTTTGCACCGCGAAAAAAGAAACAGGGTAAAATCAAACAAAAGGATTTAATAAAAACTGCGGCGATAGTTCAGAATAATCAACAAATTACTCTGTATAATTCCTGCTATTTATTGATTGTCTGTTTCTCCGTTCTTTCTTTACTATCTACTGTTTATGTAGTTTTAACAGGTTACTATATTATTTTAATGTAGCCCGCCCAATTTTTCATCCCACTTCACCGCGCCGTAACATCGCGGACATGCCGGAATTTCCAAAAGTTTCTTGTTTAAAGCCATTAGTCGAACCCTTTGCATAACTGCATAAAACCAACAATATTGTCATTCCTGCGAAGGCGGAAATCCAGTATTATCAATGGGTTCCTGGATACCGGCCTTCGCCGGCATGACGATTAGAGGCGTTTTGCAAAGGTCTCTAATCATTCCTTGCTTAATTTATTTTCAATGGCGGCTAAAACTTGTTCAGGAGTTATATCTTCCATGCATTTTCTTGTCGCGCATTTTTTCAGAAAACAGGGACTGCAAGGCAGGGCCGTCCGAATTATTGTATGCCTATCACCGTATGGCCCCGTCCTTGCCGGATCGGTCGGCCCGAAAAGAGCGATAACCGGTGTTTTTACGGCAGCAGCCAAATGCATGGGTCCCGAATCGGTTGTTATCACCATTCTCGCCTTTTTATAGAGGTAAGCAAGCGCCAGAAGCGAAGTTTCCCCTCCTAAATTAATTCCTTCCGTAGCCATCGCTGAAGTTATTTTGCCGATAGATTCTTTTTCGCTTCCGGTAAAGACGACTTTGAGCTTTAACTTACGATTAATCAGATCGGCTAAACGGGTAAACTTTTCATTATCCCAGAGTTTAGTCTCCCAATACGCGATAGGATTAATCGCGATAAATTTTTTGTCTTCCAACTTGTATTTGTCCAGTAACAATTGAACTTTCTTTTCGGCAGCGGCACCTGCGGGAAGAATAAATTCGGCCTTTTCAATTTTCGCGCCCAGATAACGCGGAAAATCAAGATAACGCTCTACCGCGTGCTTATTCATGTCTTCGGAAATTTTTTCATTGAGAAATAAACCGCTCAACTCCTGCCATGAATCATAACCAAGCTTTCTTTTCCCCTTGCTTAAAAACACAATCACAGAACTTTTAAGAAGGCCGTGAAAATCAATCACCAGCTCATAAGGCCGCCCGCGCAGTCGTCTGAAGAAAGAACGCATTTCCCGCCAGGTTGGCCGGATTTGTCCGGCTTTAATATTTTTCAGCCAGCTTTTACGCCGGAAAATAAGCGCTTCATCGAGCAGGGGATGATTTACGATTAAATCCGCCGCGGCCTCTTCCACCACCCATGTTATGTGCGCGTCAGGATAAAGCCGGCGCAAGGCGGCAAGCGATGGCAGTGTATGAATTACATCGCCGATCGCGCTGAGTTTAACGATTAGTATATTCACCTTCTATCCTTTAAAATCCATCGCACGGCTTCCAGAATGTCCGCGGCAATAAAATCAGGTTTATTCTGAGGTGTTGGCCGATCAGGACCGTCATCCAGCAACAAACTTTGGCCATAGCCGGTTTTCACTAAAACGCCTTTCACTCCCACCTTTTTGCCCGCCTCCATATCGTTGTACCTGTCACCTATAATGTAAGATTGAGCTAAATTAATATCCATCTCTTGAGCGGCCCGCAATAGCATTCCGGCAGCCGGTTTGCGGCAGTTGCACTCTTGCCGGTAATGACCTATTCCTTCAGTGGGATGATGGGGGCAGTAATAAAATTTATCTATAATCGCGTCTTTTTGCCGTAGCGCGGCGCGCAGATATTCATTGGCCGTATTCACAAATTCTTCAGAAAATAAACCCCGGGCGACACCGGCCTGATTGGTAATCACCACGGCTTTCATATCGTAGCGATTAATCAAGCGAATAGCTTCAAAAGCGG
>Ga0154766_110_pt6 | contig 9562 bp, 12 predicted proteins | sample Rifle2008BG16ft_FD_105774 | JGI IMG/M metagenome (GOLD analysis project Ga0154766, IMG submission 105774) | Deltaproteobacteria bacterium RBG_16_44_11
CCAAACCTTCATGAGCGCCGGAGATAAGGCCGGGTATATCGGCAAGAACAAAACTCCTACTGTCTAAATGCTTGACTACGCCCAGGTGCGGCGTGAGAGTAGTGAAAGGGTAATCGGCAATTTTGGGTCTGGCCGCGGATACACGGGAGATAAAGGTTGATTTACCGGCGTTAGGAAAACCAAGAATGCCTACATCAGCCAGCAATTTCAGTTCAAGGTTAAGCGTGAATTCTTCACCTTCCATGCCCTCCTGGGCAAAACGGGGTGTTTGATGGGTGGAGGTGGTAAAGTGAGCATTACCCTTGCCGCCGATACCGCCGCGCGCAGCAATAAAAGTTTGGCCTAACTGTGACAAATCCGCCAGCACTTCCCCGGTTTCGAAATTTTTGATAATTGTTCCCACCGGTACGATAACTTCCAGATCTTCCGCGCTTTTGCCGGTGCGATGGTTGCCCGAGCCGTGGCCGCCGTTTTTGGCAATTTGATGTTGCTGATATTTTAAATCCAACAGCGTGTGATGACTCTTCGCTGCGCGAAAGATAACATCACCGCCTTTGCCGCCATCGCCCCCATCCGGGCCGCCACGCGGCACAAATTTTTCCCGCCGGAAACTCACGCAACCGCGGCCGCCATGCCCGGCTTTGATATAAATTTTTGCCTCATCAACAAATTTCATGTTAAATTCTTCTTTATAGAGAAAGCTTATACCATTTCTAAATAAAAGATGATAGCGAGGCGGCAAGGAGAAGGCGACCCAACACGCGTGCCCTCGCGCCACCTCGTGTGAGTTTCAGGTTATTAGGTGGTTAGGCTATTAGATTATTCGCCGGGCAGGCGCCGCTAATAAAGAAAGCACTTTGATTTAGAATTGGTATCCAAAATAAAAAGGCGCTTGATATAAGCGCCTTAAAATTTGAAATGTTTGGATAGCAGTTTAAGATGCGTAAACGCTTACTTTTTTTCTCGTTTTGTCGAGTCTCTCGTATTTTACCACGCCGTTAATCAGAGAGAAAAGAGTAAAATCTTTTCCCATTCCCACGTTGTTCCCCGGATGAATTTTTGTTCCCACCTGGCGTACGATGATAGAACCGGCGTGAATATTCTGGCCGCTAAACACTTTCACACCACGCCTTTGAGAATTACTATCTCTACCGTTACGCGAACTTCCTTGTCCTTTTTTATGTGCCATAGCGTCCCTCGCTTACAGAGCAATCTTTGTTATTTTCATATTGGTTAATTCCTGGCGGTGTCCGGTCTTTTTATGGAAGCCCTTACGGCGTTTCATTCTGTAAACGTGAATTTTCGGACCTTTATTTTGCGCGATAATTTCACCAAATACCTTGGCCCCATCTATAAAAGGCTTGCCGATTTGTATTCCTTTATCGCTGGAAACCATCAGAACTTCATTAAAAATAACTTCCGATCCTTTTTCACCGGCCAGCTTTTCAACTGATAACACTTCACCTTCGGTTACCTTGTGTTGTTTGGATCCTGTTTTTATCACTGCGTACATTATTTATATCCTTATATAAAATTAAGTTTAAAGCTTATAGTTAATTTGTATCTGTTTGTCAATAAAATTTAATTAACCGGTTTATTGTTTAATTAGAGCATGTTTTCCGGCCAAAATAATGAATTAATATTAAATCATCTTGCCTATAAAGCTTGGACAGTGTAACATAAAATTGTAACTTACAAGAGATTGATTAAAAATAATAATTAGATGTAAAGGCCGGGTTATGAAAAAGGCAATAGCCTGTTTTTTAATGATGAGTTTCCTGTTATTTGCCGCGCCCTCATGGGCAGAGAGCGACTTATCAAGGGTATTTATCGAAGAGAGTCTTGTGGAAAGGGGCTTGGATAAATCACTGGTTCAAAGCATGGTATATGATTCACGGATATCTCTTCGGCCAGACATTGTTATCCATAACCTTTTCAATTCCAGCCCGACGGGAACTGAAGAACAGCCGACGATCATGCCTATTGACCCAAAACAAATCGAAAAAGGCAGAGATTTTATCAAGGAGCATAAAGAATTTCTATCGTCTGTAGAGAAGCGTTTCGGCACATCTCCTCAAATCATCACGGCAATTCTTATTGTAGAATCAAAGCTGGGAACTTATCCGATGCCATACAATGTTGTTACCGCCTACGCCAATCTGGCCTTTTTACTTAATCCTGATTATTTTAGAGAGATACAGGAATTATATGCCGATAAGTATCCTTTGCTCTATAATGAGGCCACCATTAACAGGGCCCGAAGAAAGGCAAAGTGGGCACTAGAGGAACTCTACCATCTTGTTTATCTAGCCCATAAACTGGAAATAGACCCTTTAATAATTATGGGATCTTTCGCCGGAGCCTTGGGCCCGGCACAATTTATTCCTTCCACGTTCCGCAGTTACGGGGTTGACGGAGACGGAGATGGCATAATCAGTCCGTTTAATATGAAAGATGCGAAAGCGAGCATAGGACATTACCTGAAAAGTTCAGGCTGGTCTGAAGATGCGTCCGTTGAAAAAAAGCGTAAAGCGGTATGGCGCTATAACCGCAGCCTTGTGTATGTGAATACAATCATGATGCTTTATGAAGAACTCGGCAAAGATGAGGTAGTAAGTCAGGACTTTTTGCCGGACGTGGAAGCAATATTTTAATATTCATCAGCCAAGCAAAAGTATAGTTTTTGTTTTTGTGACGTAAAGGTGCAGGGCTTCTTCTTTGCCAAATTCCAGAACATGAACAATGATATCAACCGGCCTTGCCGAACCTTCCTGAGTGTGTCGTACCGTAAACTCAACAGTTTTTTTATCGGCATTAAGAGTGATACTTTCTACAAAAGGACGGATATCTTTGGTAATGGTTTTCCCTTTCGAGAGCCTGGAAATATTAAATGACGCTGACGCCAGAAATTTTCCTATGTTATCTTTAATGATGTTATGCCGGTTCTCATCAACATTTGACGGCAGATGAATTTCATAGATGAATCCCTGCAAAGCTTGAGCTAACGTTTTTGCGCCGGTAGAAAGCGGCTCGATTTCCAGAATTTCAACGCCCCGGGGCAATGCGGAGTTGATTTCTTTTTTCAAGGAATTTAAATCGTGGGGATACTTCCGCGCGGATACATCCATGTATTCATGCTTGCTTTCCATACCCACAGCCGTGGCGGTGGCAAAAGAAATTTTAGGATGCGGATGATAGCCGGCCGAATAAATAAGAGAAAGGCTGCTGCGGCGCAAGGCGCGGATTAAAACAGAAGAAAGTTCCAAATGGGATAGAAGCCGGGCGTGTCCAAACTTGCTGTAAGTAAAACGATAGTTATTAGCGTTCTCCACAGGCGCCTCGGAAATTAGATCAGATGATGTAACTATTTTATATTCTTCATCTATAGCAAATACATTTTTCGTGGTGGAAAAATCACAGGCCCCGCATATTTGACAGGCGGAAAATCTGCAATCCGGCGTTGACAGCGATTCTTGCGCATTTTGCTTTTCCCGGGTTAAAAATTCACGGCTCACGCCGCAATCAATATTATCCCACGGTAATGTTTCGTTGATGTCGCGTGCGCGCAGAAAATCTTCCGGATTAATGGCGCTTTCCTCGATTGCTTTCTGCCACAAATCAAAACGCAGAATTTCACTCCAGCCGTCAAAACGACATCCTTTTTGATAAGCCTTTTCCAAAAGTGCCCCCAATTTTTCATCACCGCGTGAGAATATGCCTTCCAGCATACTCATTCGGGCATCATGCCATTTTACGGTGAGGCGGCGGTTTTTAATCCGTTGGCGAATAAAATTTTGCCGGGAATAAGTTTCGGTAAGCGAAATCTGCTCTTCCCATTGGAAGGGTGTATGTGGTTTGGGAACGAATGTGGAAAGACTCATCGTTACCTGGCCGCGGTTTTTTGCGGTGCGCAAGGCCTGATAGCCCAAATCGATGATGCCTTCAAGATCCTTCTCATCTTCGTACGGCAAGCCAATCATAAAATAAAGTTTAATCGATTTCCAGCCGGCGGAAAATACTTTGTCGATGTTAGATAGCAAATCTTCAGCCGTATTTCCTTTGTTAATAATCTGACGCATTTTATCTGTTCCCGCTTCCGGAGCCAGCGTGAAACTGGTTTTACGCGTCCGTTTTATTTCCTCGATTAAGGAACTGGTCAATGATTCCACCCGCAGCGAAGGTAGGGCCAGGGCGATACGTTGGGTGTAATATTTGCGCATTAGATTCTGAATTAATGGCTCGATGCAACTATAATCTCCGGAACTTAGTGACAGCAAAGATATTTCATTGTGGCCGGTTGCCTGCAGAGCTTTTTGGGCCATCTCCATTAATAGTGATAAATTTCTTTCGCGGTACGGACGCCAAATCATTCCCGCCTGACAAAAGCGGCAGCCTCTGGTACACCCTCGGGCGATTTCCAGAACAATGCGGTCATGAACGGTTTGCATCAGCGGGACGATGGGTTTTATAGGGTGCAGCCAGAAATTTAGGTCGGGAACAGTTCTTTTTTTTATAATTTGAATTTTTCCATGGAGCGAAGGGACATAAATACCGGGGATTTGTGCAAGCCCCGCGATTTGCTCCTCTCGGGATAATTTCTGTTTTTTACTTTCCGCGACAAGGGCGGTAATTTTCCCGACTACTTCTTCGCCTTCGCCGATAACAAACGCGTCAATGAAATCGACAAGGGGCGCCGGATTAAAACAGCAGGGTCCTCCGGCAATTACTACAGGATGTCCCTCTTTACGCTTTTGGCAAGTAATCGGTATTCCACCCAAATCCAGCATGTTTAATACGTTGGTGTAAGAAAGTTCATATTGAAGGGAAAAGCCGATCACATCAAAATCAGCAAGAGGCGTTTGTGTTTCCAGGGAAGTAAGGGGCAATTTTCGGGAACGTAACTGTCTTTCTCTATCCGGCCAGGGCGCGAAACATCTTTGGGCACTGACATAAGAAATTTCGTTTAAAATGGAATATAAAATCTGCAAACCCAGATGCGACATGCCGACTTCATAAGCATCCGGAAAAGCAAGAAGAAAGTTAACTTCCGTTTTGCCTTTGATCGCGGCGTTTAATTCCGTGCCGATGTAGCGGCTGGGCTTTTCGGCGCCAAGCAAAAGCTCATCGAAGTCATGATTTGTCATGTTTCAAGTTTCCGCTTTATTTTATTATATTTATAAGGATTATTTTTGATGTCCTTGAGCCTGGAAAGTGCCAGCTTCAGGGGAAAATTTTCCGAGGCAAGGTAATTAAGAGAATTGTTTTTGAATGTATTAATAAGTTCCTCGCGCACAGATTCCTGGTTTTCTAAAAAAACGAAGGACTTTTCCATTTTGTGTTCGTAGGTAAGTTTATCGCCGAAAATACTTTTCACACAATTATAGTCTTGAGGACAGGAGAAATAAGATTTTTCTAAATCGATTTCGGTCTGAATGGAAATTTCCACTTTGACGGTATCGTCAGCTATTTGACGGGATAAATCAAAAACATTCAATTTCAGCCCGTTGGCAAGATATATTTCTTCGATTTTTGACATTATAATTTGTCTCTTCGGCTTTGATGCTGTTTAATTGATTTTTCTTAACATTTTTGAGCTTGACCTGCAACCTCAATGCCTCTATAAAGTGCGAAGAGTTTGTGAATCAGTAAAGACGAGGTTTTGTATGGATGATGGCAACGCCATTTTACTTTTATCTTGTCCGGATAAAAAAGGTCTTGTCGCCCGGTTATCTAATTTTATTTTTCAAAATAACGGCAACATCGTTCACGCCGATCAATATACGTCTAAAAGGGGCAAGTTTTTCTTTATGCGTATTGAATGGGAACTCAATGGCTTCGGGCTGAGCCGTGAGGAAATTCCCGTGGTGTTCGCGCCGCTTGCCCGGCAATATGAGATGAAGTGGAATTTGCATTTTACTGATTATATACCGAGGATGGTAATTTTTGTTTCCCAGCATCTGCATTGTTTGCACGATCTGATTCTACGAAGGCACATGGGAGAATTAGGAGCGCAAATCGAGGCCGTTATCAGCAATCATACCGAAGCGCGTGATTTGGTGGAGCAATTCGGAATAAAATATTTCCATTTTCCGATAAGAGAAAAAAATAAAGATGAGCAGGAAAGCAAACAATTGGCGCTGCTGCGGGAACTGAAAATTGACCTGGTAGTTCTGGCACGTTACATGCAGATTTTGACAGCAAAGTTTATCGGGAATTACGTCAATAAGATTATCAATATCCACCATTCGTTTTTACCAGCTTTTGCCGGAGGCAATCCTTACCAACAGGCCTACGACCGCGGCGTAAAAATTATTGGGGCGACAGGCCATTACGCGACGGAAAACCTGGATGAAGGGCCTATTATCGCGCAGGACGTGATTAAAATCAGCCATCGTGATACCATTGCCGATATCCAGACAAAAAGTAAGGATTTGGAGAGAATTGTTCTGGCGCGCGCCCTACGACTTCATCTGGAAAATAAGATTCTGGTTTATGGATCTAAAACTATTGTATTTGAGTGAATCAACAAATCAAAGTAATATTTTTATTTGATAAGCTATTTTGGAGCTGTAACTCTTTTTAAAAAATCAAAATCATTCAATCTAAAATGGATAAAAATTCAGACGTCCTTTGTCAACCTGATAAAAGTAAGTCCTGCGGAGCTTGTTGCGGTCTTTACAATTATGTGAATAGCTCTCGTTCTTCATTAACGGAAAGGTTACGCGCGCGGACGAAACGTTTTCATGAAATCGTAAAAAATAAAAACGATATCAAAAATTATGTTAGTGAAACAATTGCCGGCGAGGATTGGAAGAAAAGATATGAAGTAATTTATTGCTGTGAATATCTTGGTTTTCTTGATAGCGCAGAAAGAAAGGTAGGCTGTCTTTTGCATCCAGCGCAAAATTCCGGTCTCGATTTGCGTGATGTTTCATTTTATGGTCAGAAACTCTGTGCCGGGCATCTTTGTCCCAGTCACCACTTTATCCCAAAGTCGCAATCTCAAATACTGATAAAAATAATCGATGATTGGTATCTCTATGGGCTTTGTATTACCGACATTGACCTGGTAAAAACATATTTTCGTCTGTTGGCAAATCATATCGGAGAGGAAGTAAAGCCGGAAGTGTTCGATAACGAAGCTTTAAAGAAAATTGCCTGTCAGTATTTTGATTGGAAAATTACCTGGCCGTTTCGTTCGCCGGACGCAAACAGATTAGGGAAATATTACTTTGATGGTTCACAATACATGATTAGTTATATTGATTATGAAGGGTATGGAAGGGATGTATCGAAGTTTAATACGATATTTTTGAGCCTTTCTTCAGTATTTAAAAATGCCAAGGAAATTGAAGAGGCGGAAAGTCTAATTTTGTCAAATATCGACAATTTTATCCATACTTATGAGCGCGTATTTTGATTTTTATTGACAGACAACACTCATATTGGTTAATGTAATACATTAATTTATCTAAAGAGATGATACATAATGAACGAGAGGCAAAAGGAAATACTATTTAATCGCAGCGTAATTCAGAAACGCGTGCAAGAATTAGCCGATCAAATATCCGGCGATTACACTGACGGTGAATTGATTATTGTCGGCATTCTTAAAGGAGCGTTCATTTTCATGGCTGATCTGATCCGGGCTATCAGTATTCCCTGTAGCGTCGATTTTGTAAGGTGCGCAAGTTATGGCACAGGTTCCGAAAGTTCAGGGAAAATAGTGATGACAAAAGATATCGAGACTTCCATTAAAGGCCGGGATGTTCTGATTGTGGAAGATATCGTTGATACTGGTTTGACTTTGAAATATCTTGTCGGGTGGCTTAAAGAAAGAAATCCCCATTCGCTTAAGGTATGTGCTCTCATAGATAAGCGCAGAAAAAGAAAAGTATCCTTTGAGGCTGATTATGTAGGATTCACTGTGGCTGACGGATTTTTGGTCGGTTACGGATTGGATTTCAATGAGTGCTATCGCTTTTTACCGGAGATTTATGTTATTAAGCAATTATAGACAGGAGAGAAAATGATCATTCAGTGCAGACAATGCCGGACAAAATTCTTTTTTGAAGATTCCATGATGCAAGGCGATGGTTTGTGGATGCGCTGCAGCCGCTGCGAACACGTTTTCTTTCAGGATAATCCGTTTATCGAGAAGCCGGAAACGGAAACACCGCTGGTTTCAGAGCCCGTTTTTTCCGAAGATTCTCCGTCTGACGGGAAAATGGTTGATTTATCTAAAGAAGCTCCGCCAAACTCCGGCCGGGATGAAGACGTCGTCCGTTTTCTTGATAACGTAATGGAAGCAAAAAACAGTTTAAACGAACAAGTCAATTTAGAGATGGAGAAAACAAGAAGAGAAATAATCAGTAAAGAAAAGTTCGTAAAAACAGAAAGGAACCCGGCGGTTGGTGATATAAACCAGGAAGGCGATAGCGCTACGCAAAGAAAACAATTATCTAAAAAGGGAGAGAGGAAAGCGTGGAAAGTTGTTGTATGGTCCGTATTGGTAATCGTAGTTATCCCCGCAGTTATTTATTTTGTTGTTAAACCGCAAATTGGTGATAGGTTTATTGAAATTGCCCACAAGTATATAGGCGATCCGGAACCCGCACGTCCGGAAGTTGTAATTGGGCAGGTCAAACTGCAAGATATACGGCAGCGCATGATTAATAATAATGTTTTGGGAGAAATTCGTGTTATGGAAGGGACGGCGGTAAATCAAGCCGATTATCCTATTTGCCGGATTGCAATAAAAGGAGCAATTGTTGATGCCTACTCTGTGGTTTTAGGCGAACGTACCAGTTATGCTGGAAATGTTTTAACCGATGAAGAACTGACTAACCTACCCGAAGAAGAAATATTAAGAAAGCTGTCAAGGCCGGAGGGGAACAACAATTCCAACGACAAAATCGTACCTAATGGGCAAATTCCTTTTATGATTGTATTTGCCCGTGAGCCGGCGGGCGTTATTAAAACAACAGTGACTACAATCGGCGCGGAGCGCCTTCTTTAAGCTAATACCAATGCGCTTGTAAGTTACCACCTTGTTGGCGGTAATTACCGGTAAGGTAAGAACCTTATTTGCTATGCGCTCCCCTGCGGGATGCGCTTCCGGTCTTTGGCTAACTTTGTTGGCATCGTCGTCGGCTTCCTCAGCGTATAACCTGATAACCTGAAGGTCACACGAGGTCACGCGTTAGTAATACGCCTCCGGAGCCTCCTCCTTGCCGCCTCGTTATCCTTTGAAATCAAATGGTATCAAAACGGATATCTTTTGGGCAAAAGGCCGTCAAATATATTTTTCGATTATTTTTCTGCTTATTGCTCCTTCGCGCAGGATTGCCGGGGGATCGCAGGTAACATCGATAACAGTGGATACTTTATCTCCAATTGTTCTGCCAAAATCAACGACAGCGTCAATCTTATTTCCGATTTGTTTTATAACTTCATCAGCGCGCGCACATTCAGGTTGATTGGATAAATTAGCGCTTGTGGCGGTCAACGGCCGTCCCATTATTTGCGCAATTCGCCTGGCTCCTTTGTGGCTCGAAAGCCT
>Ga0154766_108_pt1 | contig 9438 bp, 12 predicted proteins | sample Rifle2008BG16ft_FD_105774 | JGI IMG/M metagenome (GOLD analysis project Ga0154766, IMG submission 105774) | Deltaproteobacteria bacterium RBG_16_44_11
AGTCGGGAATGCCCGCGGATGCCTTACTGCGGCAATAATGGAGTACCGGATGATCGCGCCCCCATCAAATCCCCCGCCCATGGTGGAAGTCAAAAACGTTTCCGTGCGTTTCAATCTTGTAGAAGCGGTTAAAGCCGTTTCTTTTCATGTGGATAGCGGCAATATTTTCGGCCTGGTTGGTTCCGACGGCGCCGGCAAATCAACACTTCTGCGATTAATTGCCACAATGATCAAGCCTTCCGATGGCGAAATTTATATTAACGGTCTCAATGTTTTGACAGACAGGCGGAAAATCAAAAATGTAATCGGTTATATGCCGCAGCGTTTCGGCTTGTATCAGGACCTTACCGTCGAAGAAAATATCGATTTTTTTATGGATATCTTCGGTATACCGCGCGCTGAAAGAAAATCAAGAAAAGACAAATATCTGGGATTTTCCAATTTATTGCCTTTTGTGGATAGGCTCGCGGGCAACCTTTCCGGCGGCATGAAGCAAAAGCTGGGGCTGGCCTGTGTTTTAGTGCATGAGCCTAAAGTATTGATTCTGGATGAACCGACAAACGGAGTTGATCCGGTATCGCGGCGCGAATTTTGGGAAATATTGGGCAATATGAAGCAAGAAGGCATGACCATTCTAGTATCGACTGCCTATCTGGACGAAGGCGAAATTTGCGATCAGGTCGCCCTGATGCACCGTGCCATTATTCTCGAATCAACAACGCCTGAAGCCATGCGCGCTAATTTTTCAAGCCTGGAAGAAGCGATCATCGCCAGGATAAACGAAGTAGATAAGGATCTTGCTCATGACACTTTCCAATTCTAATTCAATTTTTGTTGAAAATCTGGAAAAAAAGTTCGGCGATTTTACCGCCGTCAACAAAATCACTTTTTCCGTAAAGAAAGGCGAGATATTCGGATTCCTGGGCGCTAACGGATCGGGGAAATCAACTACCATCCGCATGCTTTGCGGTATTATCACTCCTACTTCGGGCACAGGTTCCGTGGCTGGACACGATATCGTAACTGAGCCGGAAGAAATCAAACACTCTATAGGCTATATGTCGCAAAAATTCTCTCTGTACGAAGATTTAACGCCTTACGAAAATTTACGCTTTTATCTTGGTGTTTATAGCGTCCCTCCTAGTGAATGGGAGGAGCGTATTGATTGGGTTTTGAATATTACACGGCTGCGGGAAGAAAAAAACCGCTTAACGAAAGAATTGCCGCCAGGGCGCCCTCAAAGACTCCCGCTGGGGTGTTCGCTTCTGCATAAGCCGGACGTGCTTTTTCTGGATGAGCCGACATCCGGCGTCGATCCGATTACTCGCCAGCATTTTTGGAATTTTATTCAGCAGCTTGCCCGCGAGGGCATTACCGTGTTTGTCACCACGCATTACATGGATGAAGCACGCTTTTGTCAACGGATCGTTATGATTAATGAAGGCAGCATTGTGGCTTCCGGCAGCCCCGCGGAAATTATTGCGGCCGCCTGTCCCGGAAAACCGCAAGCGGATTTAAATGACGCCTTTATAACTTTAATGACGAGGACGGACAATTGAATCCGACAAGATTAAAAGCCCTTATACGCAAAGAAATTTATCACCTCGTCAGGGACTATCGCAGTCTTTATCTGGCTTTTGCCATTCCTTTGATTTTGATTATTCTTTTCGGTTATGCGCTGAGTCTGGATGTGGATAACGTGGAAACGGTTGTGGTGGATTACGATAAGTCTGAGCTCAGCCGCGATTTTATCAGCAAGCTTGATGCTTCTCCCTATTTCCATGTTGCTGGAAATCTCGTCAGGACAAAAGAAGCCATAGATTATCTTGACCGCGATACTGCGGCAGTCGCGATTATTATTCCGCCCGATTTTATGAAAAATATTCAGGCGGATAGAGATGCTCCTCTGCAAATTCTTATTGAAGGGAGCGACCCTAATTTTGCCGGTATCATCCGAGGTTATTTGACGGCTTTTACCGAGCAATACAATCAAAAACTCCTGCTTTCTTTTCTCAACCGTCAGGGCATGGAAAAAATAAGTCCTCCCGTCGATGGCCGCATCCGCATCTGGTTTAACGAAGATTTGGAAAGCCGCAACTTCATCATTCCCGGAATTATCGCCATTATTATCATGATTGTCGGCGCGCTTTTGACCTCGCTCATTATCGCTCGCGAATATGAAAACGGAACGATGGAAACAATCAAATCACTGCCGGTAAAAGCGGGCGAGTTACTGCTAGGGAAAGCTTTCCCATATTTTTTTATTGGGCTTACCGATGTTTTAATAGCGATGCTGTTGGGGCAGCTCCTTTTCGGAGTGGTGATGAAAGGCAATTTTTTTCTGATGATTATCGCTACCTCTCTTTACTTAGCTGTGGCGCTATCGCTCGGTTTGTTTATATCCACGGTAACAAAATCACAACTGATTGCCAATCAGGTGGCAATTTTAACCACGTATTTGCCCTCTGTTCTTCTATCCAATTTTGTTTTCCCGATTGTTAATATGCCGAAGATTTTGCAGTATATTACCTATATCGTTCCGGCAAGATATTACATCGATATTTTGGGAGGCATCTACCTGCGCAATACCGGATTTTCTCATTTATGGCCGAGCATGGCAGTTTTGATGTTTATATTCACATTGCTTACATCACTGAACTATTTGTTGTTAAAAAAGGAAGGCCTATGAACTGGCTGAGAATCAAAGAATTAGTGCGTAAAGAATTCATTCAACTTTTTCGCGATAAGCGAAACCGGGTGACTCTCTTTGTGGCCCCCTTTATCCAGATGCTCGTTTTCGGCTATGTCGTTAATTATGATATCCGTAATATTAACGTTGCCCTTGTCGATCATTCATATACTTATGAAAGCCGTAAACTCGTTGATACTTTTGAAGGCAGTAACATTTTCCATATCACCCATTACGCGACCAACGATGACCAAATGGAAGAACTCCTGCTGAGAGGGAAAGTTGATATGGGCATTAAGATCGGCCCGGATTTCGCAGGCACTATTCGCAAAGGCCAAACAGCCTCCATTCAGATTATTGCCGATGGCTCCATGAGCAACATGGCTTCCATGCGCATGGCCTACACCGCTAGTGTGATCGAGAAGTTTAATTTGGATACCATTCGTGAATTGTACCCCCAACAAATGAGCTACGGAAAGATCGATGCGCGCATTCGCACATGGTATAATCCCAACTTGGATAGCCAGTACTTCTTTGTTCCGGGCATTGTCGCCTTTTTGATCATGCTTATTTCTTTGCTTTTGACATCCATAGCCATTATTAGGGAAAAAGAAGCAGGCACGATGGAACAACTAATCGTGACGCCGCTAAAAGCTTCCGAATTAATTATTGGCAAGACAATTCCTTATATAATTATTTCTCTGGCGCAACTATCGGCAATAATTGTCGTCGCCATATACTGGTTCGAAATTCCGCTAAAAGGCAGTATCATCCTTTTATTTTTCGCCGCGTGCTTATTTTTGCTGAGCACTCTGGGTGTGGGGCTTTTCATTTCCACTATCTCCGCCACTCAGCAGCAGGCCATGATGACCACTTTCTTTTTCATCATGCCGTTTTTTATGCTCAGTGGTTTTGTTTTCCCCATTGCCAATATGCCAACATTTGTCCAGTGGCTTACCTACCTCAACCCTCTGCGCTATTTCCTGGTGATTATCCGCGGAATTTTTCTTAAGGGCGTTGCCCTGGAAGTGCTCTGGCCGCAATTTTTGGCGCTGGCTATTCTAGGAGGACTTGTTTTCTCCGGCGCAATATTACGCTTCAAAAAGCGGTTAGATTAGAATAAAATTAGACTGATGGCTGAAGATAAAAACGATGTTATTTCGATGAGCGCAGCGAAGAGAAATCTTATTCTTTAAAAGACAAGATGTCTCCCCGCAGGTCGACATGACAATGAATATTTTCCCGCCCCTGGCGGGCGGGAATTAAAGGGAGGGGGATTTGCTAAAGAAGTATCACCGAAGGGCACAAGAGGGAGGAAAGCTTCGTATCCTTAAATACACATGAGACTGAATGCTGATGACCTGATTTTTGCCTTTGTTAATTTTTTATTTTGTCAGATCGTTAATAAGCGTACTGAATGCTCTATAGATCGACGGCTTCGAGATTGTCCAAGATTTGCCGCATATATTTTTCGATCACGGTAAATTGATTGTCCTGTGCCAGCATTTGCTTTGTGTCTTGAATATATGGCGCAACGACTAACTCGTTTGTACCGTTTTGCATCCATTCTTCGATATTGTCTTTTTTAACATCCAGATGAAACTGCAGGGCGAGAACATGATTTCCGTAAGAGAAAGCCTGATTCTTACAGGCTATTGTTTCAGCCAGATGTTTCGCGCCGGAAGGCAAATCAAAAGTATCACCGTGCCAGTGAAAAACAAGAATTTCCGCAGGCAGTCCCCGAAAGAGCGCGGATGTATGGCCCTCTTCAGTTATATTTATCGGAAACCAGCCGATTTCCTTATGCGCATTAGGATAAACTTTGGCGCCCAGAGCGGCAGCGATGAGTTGTGCCCCCAGACAAATTCCCAGAACTTTAAGGCCTCTGTTTATGGCCTGACCGATAAATCTTTTTTCCGCAGCAAGCCAGGGATAAACATTTTCATCATAGGCTCCCATCGGTCCGCCCACGACGATGAGCCAGTCAATATCGTCGAGATTTGGCGGCACTTCTTTATTATAAAAGCGCGTTGATGAAAGCGAGTGTCTTTTGGCGCTAATCCAGTCCTCGATATTACCCAATCCTTCAAACGGCACATGCTGAAAACAATGTATTCTCATCGCTGAATTTCTACCAGATAGTGAATATAGCCGTCAAGTCTGTAATCAAGCAGATTAGTAATTTTTCTTAAAATATCATTTTTATAAAAAATTCTGGCATGTTATAATTAATAAAGTAGAAATATTTGTCATCATGTCTGTCAAAGGGAGAAAAACATGAAAAATTGTCGAGAATGCAAGCACGAGATTTCTGAAAACGCTATGTCGTGTCCTAATTGCGGCGCGCCATTTCCCGCCAAGGAGAAGTGGGATGGATGGGGATTTGAATACAAATCCAAAGCCACAATCGCCGGGCTTCCTTTGCTGCACATTTCCTTTAAGTACAGGCCTAATCGTGTTCCTGTGCCAGCCAAGGGAGTTATCGCCATTGGTCAGTTTGCCTGCGGCATATTTACCATTTCGCAATTCGGCATCGGTGTTGTCAGCATCAGTCAGTTTACCGTTGCCGGATATGCTCTGGCGCAGTTTGCCTTTGCCTATTCTCTGATAGCTCAGGTGGGAATTTATATTCATGAAGGCCGCGGACAGCTCGTGAAGAGCCTGGGTGAACTGCTGGGGATGTTTTAATCGGCTTTCCTGCGGCAAAGCTATTTTGTAATATAATATTATATTACAAACAATTTCTCTCGGAAGATACGGTTCATAACGCACCATCCATGGATGAATAGCTTCTTTTTAAGTAAAAGGTAACAATAAAATTCAAAACATGATAGAATATTTCTATGAAATATACGGAATATTTCTTATTCGTGAAACAGCGTGCAGACCGGGCAAGCATAAAAGACGAATGGATATTGGAAGTCATTCGCAATCCTTCAAAGACAGCAATGCAGGCCGATGGGAGAATAAGAAAATGGAGCTATATCAAGGAAGTGAAAAAATATTTGAGAGTTATTCTATTGGAAGACGGCGAGACAATTCATAATGCCTTTTTCGATAGAAGCTATAAGGAGGAGGGAGCATGAAAATTCGTTATTTTATGGACACAGATACGGCGCTTATTGAATTTTCCAATGAATCAGTTTTGGAAACAAAAGAAATATCAGAAAACCTATATATTGATCTGGACGGCAAGGGTAATCTTGTAAGCATGACTATTGAACATGCTAAACAGAAAGCCAATATTACGGAAGTGTCGTATTTACAAATGGAAAGAAGTATTGCATAATCATTTGCAACAAGAGATGTTCCCGATATTCCAATCACTCATTCAGAATTTTGTGTTTCGTTATTGTGCGATAATTAGGGCCAAAGCCCCATTTATCTAAATGTCAAGGAATGAATTCAGCAGACGGCTTTCAGATGCCACTAATGCCTGACGTGAAAACAGTTAAGTGTAAAACTTTCACAAAGTGAATAAATTAGGAGAGAAAGTTATGGCTGAAATCAGTTATGACATGCTTAAAGAAGAGGCCATTCGTTTTTTAGACGCGCAGAGTTATCTTGTTCTAGCTACGTCATCAAGCAATAGGGTTACCGCCAGAACAATTTCCTGCGTCAATAAAGGATTAACAATCTATTTTCAAACGGATAGAAATTTTCTTAAAAGCAAACAAATTGAGCAAAATCCAAATGTCGCCTTATGCGCAGCAAATGTCCAAATTGAAGGAATAGCAAAAACCAGAAATCATCCATTTGATGCATTAAATGCGGAATTGCTTGAATTGTTTAAAAAGAAACATGCCCTTGCCTTTAATACATATGCTCATCTGAAAAATCAGATCGTGATTGAAGTGGAGCCAAAATTTATAACATTCTGGAAATACATTGATAATAAACCTCTCAGAGATTACCTCTATGTTGAAAAAACCAAAGCACAGCGGGAATATTACGATATAAGTGATTAACCGGATAGAATATTCGAAAGAAGGTTGCATTAATTTAGGAGAGAACAGGGCTGAATGATTGCGTCAACACCATATGGGGAAGTTCTGCAAATTCGAATGAGCCGTTACCCTGATTTCCCTTCGGGGATGTGGGTATGCGCTTATCTTGTCGACGGCTTGTTGGTTGATACTGGCATGGCGCATACAGCGGAAGAGTTAGCAAAATTTTTAAAAGACAAACACTTGAAGGTAGCGGTAAATACGCATTTTCATGAAGATCATATATCCGGCAATAAATTCCTTCAGGATGATTATGGGATCGAAATATACGCCCCTGCTCTTTCTGTAGATAAAATAAATAAACCCGCGAAGCTGTATCCTTATCAGGAAGAAGTGTGGGGTTATCCTGTTCCCAGTGTAGTAAAGACTCTCGGCGACCATGTTAATACACAAAACTACCGCTTTGAAGTTATTCCCACGCCGGGGCACGAACGCGATCAAATCTGTCTGTGGGAAAAAACCAACGGCTGGCTTTTTACCAGCGATCTTTACATCAGCACAGAACCCGTGGCCTGCCGCTCGACCGATGATATGTGGCAGATTCTGGCAGATCTCGAAAATATCCGCGCGCTCAATCCGCAAGTTTTATTTCCCGCACCGACGCATGTCGTGTATGAGCCGGCGGCAAAACTAGATGAGCTGATTTCTTACCTGGAAGAGCTAGGCACTAGAATTGAGGAGCTTTACAAGAAAGGGAAAAGCGTCGAGCGGATAAAAGAGGAAATTTTCAGCTCGGAAGACATGTTCGCGCAAATGACCCAGCAGCAGTTTTCTTCGCTCAATATGGTCAAGTCATTTTTAAAAAATCATTTAGGGTCTTGAAATATAGAAAAACATGCGCATACTAGAGCCATAATAACTGAACTGGAGGTAAAACATGATTGGTGAATTAGATAAAAATGTATTGGAGTCACTTTTGGAAGCAATTCCGGTGGAGTTTTCTGTGGTAGATAAAAACGATAAGGTGCTTGCCTGGAATAAGCACGAAACACGAATATTCAAAAGGCCCAAAGGGGCGGTGGGCCGTGATGTGCGGGATTGCCATCCGAAAGGAAGCTTAAATAAAGTAGAGACGATTTTGGCGGAAATGAAAGCAGGCAAAAGGGATAGCGCCCGCTTCTGGATAGATTTGCCCCTGAAAGATAAAGACACTCCTCAAAAAGTGTTGATAGAATATTACGCGCTGAGGGATGCGGCAGGCAATTATTTAGGCTGTCTGGAAGCTTCGCAAAACATAACGGATATGCAAAAAATTACTGGCCAGAAACGGTTGCTTGATTAAGCTATTCTTTTTCTTTAGCAAAAAAAGCTTTGTAATTTAACATCAAAACTCAGCGGCGCGATTAGCGTCCGCTGTAGTGTTTTGTTATTCCTTAATTTATATAACAAGACCTGCACCCGCTGACTTAGCTTTTTCCAAAAGTGCGGCATCATTTTTCGCCGATTGTCGATCTAACCCTGCACCATGCTGATGTAAAATTTTATACTTACCAACACCCAATTCATGAGGGATTATAGCAAGCCACTCATTCAGATGATCGTAAAGTTGCGAGTAATGGGGTGCCGCAGGTTCAGGATCGCCGCGTGAAATGATGAAAAGAAGCGAATTACCCGGCGGGAACACCGACTTCATTATATACTCCCCTCGTTTCTCCGGATTTTCTACATAATATGAGAAGCAATAAAAACGGTCTACCAGCATTTTAAACTGCGCTGATACATGATACCAGTGAACGGGTGTCCCCATAACAATGGCATTACAAGTTGTCATATCCTGAAGCAATGTCGTCAGATCGTCTTTCTGCACACATTTGCCGATATCCTTTTTGCATCTTCCACATCCTGTGCATCCATTAATATTTAACTCTCTTAAATTAACAAGACGGATCTCCGCACCTTTTTCCGCTGCCCCATTCAGGGCGGATTCTACTAATGTCTGGGTGTTTGCATTTTTCCTCGGACTGGCGTTAATACCAATAATTTTCATATAATCACCTTTATTACTGATCAATTTAAAAAACCACGGTCTGATCGATTTCAAAGAAGAATAAAAGTGTTTATGTGGATCAGTGCTCACGGGTCTTCGACCCTCCGCTTTGCGGGATAATTCAACTAACAAATACTCTAGTATTTGAGTTTCATTAAGTTCAACTAACCAATTCCGAAAGTGAAACGAGTCGGAATTGGAGTTTCACTAATAATACTTCAAACACCGCAATTTTGCGGTATAAACCCCTACGGTAAAAACTATTTATTTGATTCTAATATATTAATATTAAACAATAATCAATTTATTTCCTGTCTTTTTAGTCGGGATATTATGCGGATCAGCATAACATCCCGACTAATTTGCTAGAGATTGGCCTTAAAACTTCTTCGCACCATTATCCTATTTATCAAAGACGAATTTTTCGTGTTTTTTTCTTAAAATGAATTATCTTTTCCACCACCGCGCAGATGGCTCCGTCTTCATCGATCAGTTCGATTTGATAGGCGCGGTCCAGTTTGCTTTGCTCTTTAAGTGTTTTGCGGATGTAAGTTAGTTCGGCTTTTCGAATCTTAAATTTCGCGCGTAGAGTTGAACGGCCGGGTTGTTTAAACTTAATAGATGCCGCCTTATCCCAGACAATATATTCCGGCCCCAATATATTTATAAACATGACCATATACATGGGGTCAACCGCCGCGTACATACTGCCGCCGAAGATGGTGCCGACGTAATTTTTTGTTTTCCAATTCAGC
>Ga0154766_117_pt3 | contig 9428 bp, 10 predicted proteins | sample Rifle2008BG16ft_FD_105774 | JGI IMG/M metagenome (GOLD analysis project Ga0154766, IMG submission 105774) | Deltaproteobacteria bacterium RBG_16_44_11
CTGCCCCAGCCACGCCGGATATCCTTTTTCGTGGGCAAATTCCGGCATGAGGAAGAACAGCCCGCTCATCACGCCCTGCGAGATCGCCAGGATCAGGAACAACACGAGAATCTGACCCGCCACCGGGCGAAGAGAACGAAGTGACGCAAAGACGGATATTTTCTTCGCGTGCAAAACCTCCGCCGGCCTGCACCATACCCAGACGAACACCCAAAGAATTGCCGCCGGGATGAGCAGGATTTCGGTGTGATGGCCAAAGTTGTTGTAAGCGGTACGAAAGGTAATCTGGCTAAGACCGAAACCGATACTGCCGACGGCGATAAATAGGGCCAGGAACATGGAGCCGCGCCGCGCAGAAAAACTGCCGGCAAGCCCGGCGCCCGCGGGGTGGAACATATCCTGCCCGAGCCGGCCTGCCGCAAGGATAACAAACACGATAAGGTAAAAACCGCTCAATCCAAAGAGCGGCGGCAAAAGGCGATCCAATATCTCCCGCTGATCAGCAAGCGGTCCGAGGAACATGGCAAACGAAGTCAGGAACGCGCCCAGCAGAATGACTCTTCTCGGCCCGAAGCGGTCGGCAATCGAACCAAACAACGGCTGAAGCGCTGTTCCGCTCATGGCGATGACTGTAGCAATCCATCCGGCTTTGGCTACATCCAGACCGGCAAGTGTTTTGTAGACCGGCCAGACACTCATACCCATGAAGTCAGTCATAATATGCGCTATCACGATGGCGAGAAATGTAGCAACCGATTGGCGTGTTGCCTTGGCCGCCGAAGTTTGATTTTGTTTGATGTTGTCCATATACTTACTCAATTATTAATCTGGTAAATAAATATTGAATTTTGTCATTCCGGACTTGATCCGGAATCCAGTAATATTAATTATAACCGGTTCCCGGCTTTCGCCGGGACGACGTCTGGATACCGGCCTGCGTAACCTGAAGGTCATCTTCGACCGGTATGACAATAAATAATAGAAAACCCGCCAGGGCTAACCATGGCGGGGTTAAAAGTTGCGATTTGGATTGTCCAGTTGTTATTGTTTCCCTCCGAGCGCACTTACCCCGCCGCAGACCGGCTTCCATGCCGTCGCTTTTGTCATCTTATTTACGAAATGGATGAATACGCTCATGTGATTTCTTTCTTTTCCTTTAAATTTTGCTACAAATACAAAACAAAATGAGAAGTGTCAATCTTTTTTTGAATAATCAGATATGTCCTCTATCTCATATCCCGAAATTTGGCTTCGATGGCGCTGATATCATCAATACGGATCAGGGCATCATAAAAATCTCTGCCGCCGGCGAGTTTTTCCAGATGGGGGTAATTCCAAGGACATAACACTTAATTCACCTTTTTGTTTTTTTCTTAGGTACGGGCTTTGCCCGACGAACTCAACTTAAACAATCCTTATCCCCGTTTCCAAAATTTCTTTGACGAAGTAATCGCTGTCGTTGAAGTCTTCCGGGCGGAACGGCATCGGGGAAATATCGCTGTTGACCTGCAATGTAATTTTACGGATTTTGTTTCTGTCTTCAAATCTGTTTCCTGCAAAATCGTTCGAAACAATTGCCAGATCAATATCGCTCCACTCGTCATATTTTCCGCTGGCATAGGAACCGAATAAAATCGCCTGCTGGACATGAATGCCAATATTTTCCAATTGTTCAATATAGGATTTGACGGTTTTTTCTATTTTTCGATCTGCTTTTTGAGCCACGGGCGCATCTCCTTTATCCTTCTTAAGTAATCCGTTGCAAATTCTCTGTTGCATTTACGGACAAACTGATTCTTCTCGTCGGGATATCTGCCCTCCATGTTGAAATCAGAAACCTCGCTTAGAAAAACCAATTGTTCATCACTCAGATTCAGGCTTGTTGATTTGGCAAGTTTCACCAGATCGTGAATTCTAGGCGCGATTTTTTGATGTTCTCTGACATAAATCGCCTTTAATATTTTTCCAAAACAAGATGCCCGATGAATAAGCACCAGGTGTAATGCCCCTTTTCCAGCATGCTTTCTGCTACCGGCAAATCATTGTCTGATTGTGTAAGCAAATATTCGACCTGTTTTTTCATGACATCCCTTAGAAAAAATTATTGTGTCTTTTTAATAACATAGCCGAAATATTTGTCAAGGGAATTGTTAGACAATCCGCTGTCCAAAAGGTAATTAGGGTCAGGCCTTGAAATATCTGCCTTTGCACCTGACCCCTGTTTTTATTTATCTCTCACCCCGAAATTTGGCTTCGATGGCGCTGATATCGTCGATACGGATCAGGGCATCATAAAAATCCCTGCCGCCGGCGAGTTTCTCCAGATGAACAGCTTGATCCCCTACAGCTTTGACATATCCCTGAAATGTTTTCCCCGAGCGCAGATGAATCAGGACATCCTTACCTATATAGGCTTTCAAATTTTCCATGATAGAATAGGAAACTTCAAATTTCGCGCCCTGCACAGTGCCAGCCGATTTTTTTTGCGCTATCGCCGGAGAAATAATAAAAATTGCCGTAAATAAAAACACTGCCAGTACCGCCGCTGATACAATATTGATTGCTTTTTTCATATTCATCTCCTTTTGGTTTTTGTTCGTTTCTATCGCTGGACACCGGCCTACGCCGGTGTGACAAAGGAGGACGGGAATGACGGAAGTGGGCTGGATTCCACCGGTCACCCGGCATTCGCCGGGCTGCGCCACCTGCGTCGAGCCCCAAGCATAAGACAAGATGAATTCGACGCATGTGTGCTTGCCTATCAAGCCTCATGGGCCTTTTTCCCATAAACTCTTTCATACGCCGCGCAGTATGGGCAGAAGCCATTCTCGATATTCTTGACAAACCAATAAGCGATCCCACGCTGTTTCTTCCTGGCGTGTGAGCATACCGGGCACGTGACGCAATGCTCAGCCATTTGCTTATCTTTTTTAGTATCGAAATTTATTTTCATATAAGAACCCCTATATGGATTTTCTCATAAATTACTCTCTAAATAGACAACTGTAATTTTAGATGCTCACTCATATCATGTTTTCTGGATTCCCCGGTCAAGTAACCTGAAGGTCATCCATGACCGGGGAATAACAAATTGTTTATTTAAGCTTTTCCAGCATCTTGCCCATCATTTTAAAAACGCTGTGCTTAAATATACTCGCAATATTTCTAATTTCAATTGGTTTTTGTGGAAAATGAGGGATAGTGGGGTCGTTGAAAAACCCCATGTTTGGTGGCTATTCAAATACCCTAATCACCTAAAGGTGACGCGAGGGCACGCGAATGTTCAGATGTAAGGCGCGATCTCAATATTTTAATTTCTGATGTCTGACTCCATATACCTTTGACGGCAATGGAGTTACTTATTTTTGTCTTTTTTCTCGATAGACTCTTCCCTAAAGACTACCAGCTTCTGATCACCCAAAGTAAATGCGTCATCTATCCTGCCCTTTACAATAGCGCTGGATCTCACTTCGGGCAACGACTTTCTGGTGATCACTATTACGTCTCCTGACTTGTCCTTGAGCTTGTAGAACTTGAGAGCGCCGAAAAATGATGTCCGGTCTGTAACCTCTCCTTTAATGGCAAGCTCTTTCCCTGTGTAGTCACCCGGATTATTAACGATCTTTTGAATACTGGTCGTATGGACCTGGCTGAAATAATACCATACCCCTGCTCCTATCACGATGATGATCGAAACCGCGATGATAATTTTTTTTAACATATTCCTCCTCGCTTACCTGTTGTCTTTTGGCCGCATCTTCCAGCACGCTCACCAATTCCGGTAGTCGTTCGCTGATACTATCACGTTATCTCCCTTTGTCAACAACCGCCTGGAAGCTATACCGTTGCAGTGCCCAGAACCCGGGAACCCCTGAGGTGTCCCCAACATTCATTACTTGATCTTTTCCAGCATTTCGCCCATCATTTTGTGAACCAGGTTAATGGCTTTTAGCGGGCGAATCATTACCTTGAAGTCGGTAATTCTCCCGTCCGCGCCCCAAGTGATCATGTCCACACCATTAATAGTGATTCCTTCGATCACCGTAGAAAACTCCAAAACCGCATTGTTGCCGGAAATGACTTCTCGAAGATATTTAAAGGTGCCATTGTTGAGAACATGCATTGCCGCGGTAAGGTAAAGTGTGGTTATCGGCTTTCCCTCCTGCGGCGTATGCACCACCGGGGAATGGAAGACAACATTATCCGCAAGAATATTGTCCAAACCGTCTGCATCCCTCGCTTCAACTAGTTTGTGCCAAGACTCTATAGTGTTCTTAATCATATCAAACCCTTTTAATTCATTTAGAAACCATGTGACAAAATATACTCGGAATATCAACCGGACGCAATTAGTTTTAAAGGCTGAAGGTGAAGTCCGAAGGCCAAAAACTGAAGGAATGACAGCAAAATAACTAATAAAATTTGGCATCAAATCACATAAAAAATTCTTGACATATTATTTTAAATATGAATACGCAAATGCCACGGTTTTTTCAGCCGAATAAGCAAATGCATTTGGAATATAGACTTTCGCTAGCAACGATTCTTCTAAAAACTGCTCTAATGAACCGCGAACTGATAATGGTAAACTCATAAACTTTTATATATTGTGACATTTACAGTATTTTGACCAGATTCAGCGGGTAAAGAAAGTACGTTTTTTATGATGCCGTTAAAGCATCGCTAATTAATTGTTCTTTGAATCTTTGCTTTTGCAGGCTGATACACTGTTCTTATATTCGTAATCCCATGTTATAGATGTGACTGATTCTTATTCAAATTCCTTCTAAATTTCCGCTCTATATCAAATAAGCTCCTGTTTTATTATTGGTTTTCATTGTTCATCCGGCCAATTGTAACAATTACCCTATACACATCGGGTAAGAGTTATGGTTGGGTGTTGTCGTAAAACTAAATTATGGAGGGAGGGTTTTATGAAGAAAAAGATGGGTAAAGTTTTCAGGATCGTATTATTGGTATCGTTTATTTTTATCACGGCAACTGTTTTGGCCTTGCCTGCTTTTGCCTCGGATACTTCGTGGGCAACGAAATATCCGATTATTATGGCTCACGGAATGGGTTTTATAGCAACTCCCGTATACCCGAATAGCTTTCCCGGGATAGGTGAAGCCCTGACAGCAAAGGGCGCCAAGGTCTATTTTACAAATGTGGATTCCCTTGCGTCAACTCGTCAAAAGGCTGAGCAGTTTAAGGCACAGTTTCTACAAATCAAAGCAGCTACCGGTGCCGCGAAATTTAACATCATCGGGCACTCTCACGGAGGCCTCTATACCCGTGATGCCATCACGAATCTGGGTCTCTATCCCTACGTGGCCAGCCTTACCACCGTGGATAGTCCGCACAGAGGCTCGAAAATTGCTCAAACAATGGTTGATATAAAGAGGTTAGTTCCGGCACTCGCCGAGATGATGGCCGGCATGGTACCCTTTGCCGGCGATCAGAGTCAATTGGATATAAATATCCTTAACCTATCCGAAGATTACATGAACCGCGTTTTTAATCCAAATACGCCCAATAAGTCGGGCATTTACTATCAGAGTTGGACTGGAGCATTTAGAGACTACAATATATTTTCTATGTTATCGTATTTCTTAAACATGTTAACGCAGTCGTTGGGCGGCACACTCGAGCAGCCATCAACTCCACAGCAATATGTTGCCGCTTTTCACAAGGCTTTGCCCGCTCTGGCGACTGAAATGTGGCTCCTGTGGGCAGGATTCAATGACGGGCTGGTGACGGATGACTCGGCAAAATGGGGCTACTTCAGGGGCACTGAGTTTGGTTCCTGGTGGAGTCACGGCGTAGATCACCTTGATATGGTTAATCTTAATTCCAACGGCGTCTCGTTCGATGTCGTTGGCGGCTATGTAAACATTGCTAAGGGTTTAAAGTCGAAAGGTTATTAGATCGATTTTTTTCCATTCACTCTCGTTAGAAAGGGAAAGGGGATACCATATCCACTTTCCCTTTCTAATTATAATAGAAGTGCGTTGCCTGATCCGCAACAATCCGCGGCGGAGAGAACCAAGCTTTGCCTGGTTTGCCATAATCTTAATTTCATGATACTTTTTCCCACATCGAGTCGGAGGCTGAATTGAATATGTCCAAGAAGAAGAGGTTCTTTCTTATTCTGATAATCGCTGCAATCTCCGCTTTCGCTGCCCTCGTTGCCTTTCGCCTGATAAATTACCTGAATTACGAGGTTGCGAAGCATTATGTAGAAAATTATTATATTTTTGATAAAAACTTTCCGGGCAATCCCCAAAAACCGTCTGCCTCGAGCAACACATTGCTTTCAGATGGCACGGCTACAGGGAAAACACTGGAATTATTTCGATTCCTTCAACAGAGATTTGCCGTAAAATCTATTAATGAATTGGAGGAACACTTTAATAAAGTGCGGCAGTATCTTGATGGCAGATTGAGTGCATCTGGCGCCTCGAGGCTTTTTGAGATGTATAAGAAATATATGGAGTGCGTGATAGAGATCGCAAACAATCCGAAATATGGGGTAAAGACTCCTGATCCCAAAATCATTCTTATACTGCTTTACAAGGGACATAATTTCAGGAGGGATAGGCTGGGCAAGGAAAACGCCGATGCGCTCTTCGGCATGGACGTTAAGGAAAGAGAGTATCTCCTCAGAAGATCGTTGATCATCGGCGACAATACCCTTTACGGAAAAGAAAAGGAAAACAGATTACAGGAGCTGAAAAGCGACATGTGGAGCGACGCAGTGATTTCAATTGGAGAAGATAACGTGCCCTATAATCGGTATCAGCTCAAAATACAGTTGTATCGGAAAGACCTTGCCGAATGGGGCGAGAGGGAGCGCAAGCTTAAGATAGAAGAATTCCGGAAAGAATTTTTTTCTAAGGAACAAATAAAGAGATTACGTGAGGTTGATGATCAAATTGCCAAGGAAAAAACTAATATTGAGCGCTATCGCGCCTCAGAAAAGGATATATCAAATTTAAAAAATATGACTCAAGAAGAAAAAGACAAAAAGATTAAAACATTGCAGGATGAATTTTTCGGCGGCGAGGCGGATGCTTTCCGTCGCCGCGAGGCAATGCGCAAGGGCGCTGAAAAATAGTTGAATAGGGCAGAATCCGAAGAATGATTCAATTCGTTTATGGAGGTTCTGCAAAACGGGCAGCAATATTTTTAATATTCAAAAGAGAATTTTTATGGATAACAAGAAAATAATAACCGCCACTACCATTGTCGTTGTATTAACCATTATTATTGTCATCATCAACCATACCCTGCGCAATAAATCGGATCAGGAATTCGGCTCTGATAAGGCTTACCGGGAGCAGTTAAACAAGAGCGCGTCACTTCTCGGATTGGGTGCTTCCGATCAGGAGGCTGTAAGAAAATACTTTTCGGGCGGTAAGGATTTTGGCAAGGAGAAAATCAAACAGCACTTTACAGGCACTATCGTCAATGAGGATACATTGGATTTTTTTCGGTATATGGATGATCTGTTTAAAAATTCTAAAGACCTCAATGATAATCTCAACAGCGCCCGTCAATATCTTTACTCGGTTTTTTCTCCCGAGCAGGCCCAACTGATGCTGGAGCTGTACCGGAAACATCTGACAATTCAAATTGATTCTTACGATTCGAAAAGAGACAAGGAAATCCCCCAAACCCCGGAGGAAGCTATAGCGAACCTCTACAAACTGCAGGAATCCCGGCGTGCGATCTTTGGCAGGGAAAATGCGGACATAATTTTTGGCAATAGTGTCAGGGCTGAAGAATACACCATCAGGCGCAATGCCATCATTACGGACAGCAATATGACCGGTCTGGAAAAGGAAAGAAAACTCAGCATTCTTAATGAAAGCATATGGGGCACGGATACCGCTCCCTTTGAAGTTAACACAACGCCCTATCAGCAATATCAGGGGAAATTGCAGCTTTACAGTAAAGATTTTTCTGAATTGCGCACGGAAGAAGAAAAAGAGGCCTTAAGACAGCAATTACAAAGACAAACACTTTCCGCGGAAGATATCCAGAAACTGGCGGATGTTGACCGTGAGCTTGCCGAAGAGAAGAAAACCAAGGAACAATATTATGCTCGTGAAAAAGAAATCCTCAACGACCCGAGCATCAGCCAGGAAACTAAAGACATGAAGATTCGCGAGCTTCAGGATGCCACGTTTGGTGAAGAAGCCGAAGCTTTCCGGAGGCGGCAGACTATTCAGAAAGAAACAGAGCTACTTACAAAAGGATCGCTTACCCATTAACCCTGAATTAATCTTGCTTTTTAACCTCTATACCTTAAATTCAATTGGTGTTTTTGCACTGGTTAACGGCATAATAACTGGATTCCCGTTTGCCCAGGCATACCCGGCATACGCCGGGCTGCGGACTGAAGGAATGACAGCAAGATGTCTCCCCAGGCACGCGTGACCTTCAGGTTATTCGCCGGGCTCTGCGTCCGGGGTTCGACATGACATCTAAAGTAACCCGCACGACTTTCATTTCGTTTTATCGAGAAGATTACGGAATGCTTCAATCGGCTGAGCCCCAACGATTTTATATTTGTTCTCTATAATAAACAGGGGCACTCCCGTTAAGTTAATCAACTGCCCTTCTTTTCCGGCTTCATTCAACCGTGACTGATAACGGCCATCCAAGACGGCACTGCGCGTTTCCTTTTCATTAAGGCCGCTTTTTCCTGCAACAGCGGCAATAACATCCAGGTTGCCGATATCCAGACCTTCTGTAAAATAAGCATGAAAGATGTTCTCATGAAAAGCATCATACCGGCCCAGATCACGGGCAAATTCAGCGGCCATAAGCGCTGATCTGGAATTGGAAAGGAGTGTTCGGTTACCGAAGACAACCCCCACTTCAAGGCCTCGTGCTCGCAATTGCTCATAAAATGAAGAGAGGTCATAACCCTTGAATCTCTCGGAGACCAGTACTCCCGCGGGCGGCGTTTCCGGATGAAGCTCGTAACTCACCCACGTATCTTCAATTTCGTATTCTTTTTTCAACTGGTCGACAATGCCCTTGCCGATATAACAGAAGGGTCAGATATAGTCGGAAAATATTTTGAAGTTGATCATCATTTCACGCTTTACTCGCCGTGTTTGGCGCTGTTTTTCTTGCTACTGGCCGGGGATAACGATGCGGGAAGATTCCTGACGCTGTATTTCTTTGGCCTCGGCAATCATCGCCTGAACCGTTTTATCAATGGCCGCGGGCAACTTATCCGCTGCTTCGCTCAGAGTCTTCGCGCCTTCGATGACACACTGAACCGGAATCGGTCCATTGGGGGTCATCAGTTGAGTCATCCCGGTAAAGACAGGCTCTCTAGTCTCATCAATAGAACCGTCAATCCTGACCGGCGTAAGGCATCGGATGGTGGCAAATGTAAGGTCGGTGAAAGT
>Ga0154766_136_pt4 | contig 9415 bp, 8 predicted proteins | sample Rifle2008BG16ft_FD_105774 | JGI IMG/M metagenome (GOLD analysis project Ga0154766, IMG submission 105774) | Deltaproteobacteria bacterium RBG_16_44_11
TGTAAGTAGCAGAATCCCTCAGTTGATAATTGCTCCCTTGAGGCTGTAAATCCGCCACTAAAATTAAATAATTCACCAAGCTGTTTTACTTCCCAATCCTCAGGAATCACGCCCACCTCAGTTTGTTTGTATCCCTTCCTCAGTTCCATACAAACCCCATCTTTTGCAGGTGCTTGTTAACCTTTTTTCCCAGCACTGCAATTTCCGCATTCAATTCGGACAAGGTTGATTCATACCTTTGTGCCAGTTCCTTAATCCTTCCGGCCAGCCGTTGGCTGATGCGGTCAGTTTCCGTATGCACGGCCTTTTCGATACTGGTCATCCACTTGCGTTCCACCACAATGGTTTTGATTTCTTCAATGGCGAGCGTTGAATATTTTTCCATCACCTTAATTTCTAGCTCTTTCCAGGCCCGTTTGATTTTTCCAGCAAAATCGCTCTCGTCATCCATCAGCTTTTTATACTGCTGTAAGATGTCCCATTCCTCGTTATTGTCTGCTGTTTTTTTACCAAGTTCCTTGATGCGGCCCGCCAGATTTTTCTTGTTCAGTTTGCCTTCTTCCAACACTTCGGCAAGCAAGCCTTCTTCGTCGCCGTGTTCTTCGCGCAGTTCTTCCATCCTGGCCTTAAGAGCTTCTCTTTTTGCTTCAAGCTCATCAATGCTTGTTTTTTCTTTTTCAAAATAGATCTCAATCATCAGCATGGGTGGAATCAGCCGCCCTTCCAGTCCATCAATTCCTTCAATATCCCGATCTTTCTTGCCCTCTTTTCCCTTGCGCACCAGCCGGATGACTTCGTTTCCGGCCCTCCAGCCGTCGGCGGCAAGTTCATACAGATCATCCTGCATCGTCTGTGCCCAGTAATTAAGCAGGTGTTGATAGACATCGTATTTGTTCAACAGCCGGACATCACGATATGAAAAAAGAATCGCCTCAGCAATTTTATAAATGACCTGTTTGGGGTGCACACCCTTACCCAACTGTTTTAGATATCGCTTTGACTCTTTTTTCCAACCATCAAATGCCCGCTGCATAACTTTGCTATAAACCGTAAATTCATGATGATTGAAGATCGTGTGTTTAATGTTGTCTTTTATAACTTTCAGTTTGCAATAACCTTTGCGGCTACCCTTAGCGAATAGCTCTGCTTTAAGGGATGGATAAACAGACCAGAATGATTCGAGGTCCTCAATATCCCGCTGGGGAATGCCGCCTTTCAGGTGCGCATCAATGTCCTGAATGTCTTCTGCTTCCTGCGTATCGATATAGCGGGGGATATTCAGGTTGAACTCATTCTTTTCAATTTCATCCATATTAACCATGCGGCTGTATTTGGAGATTTCGAGCTGCCTGTTGAATACATCCACAATCTTATGAATATCCTGCTCGCGCAATCGATTTTTATTTCCATCTTTAATAAACCCTTTGGAAGCATCAACCATGAAGATGCCTTTGCGGGCGGCGGCGTTTTCTTTATCAATAACGATAATGCAGGCGGGAATGCTGGTGCCGTAAAAGAGGTTGGCGGGCAATCCGATAATGCCTTTGATGTAACCTCTGCGGATAATGTTGGTGCGGATTTCAGCTTCGGCATTGCCCCGGAACAAAACGCCATGCGGCAAAATACAAGCGCCCCTGCCCTTGCTCTTGAGTGATTTCAGGATGTGGAGCAGAAAAGCATAATCGCCGTTTTTGGCAGGTGGTATTCCGTAATCTTTGAAGCGTTCATAAACATCATTCTGCGGGTCTATACCGTTACTCCACGACTTATAGCTAAACGGCGGATTGGCAACTACGTAGTCAAAGGTTTTCAGATAGCCAGTTTTTTCATCGGTAAAAAGCGGTGTGGCAATGGTATTGCCCTGTTTAATATCCGAGGCAGGATTGCCATGCAGCCACATATTCATGACCGCAAGAGCGCGCGTTGCGTTGTCATTTTCCTGGCCATAAATAGTGATGCCGTATGGCGCTTCGTCGGCAGCTTTTAAGAGCAGCGAGCCGGAACCGCAAGTCGGATCGTAAATTGTTACTGATTGGCTCTTTGCCTTGTTTGTCTCGATAACTTTTGCCATGATGCGGGAAACTTCGGCTGGTGTGTAGAACTGCCCCTTGCTTTTTCCACTTTCCGTGGCAAAGTGGCGCATTAGATATTCATAAGCATCGCCCAGAATATCGTCGTTTTCAGCGCGGTTACTGCTGAAATCGAGCGCCGGATTCTCAAAAATCGCAATGAGGTTGGAAAGGCGGTCAACCATATCCTTGCCTTTACCAAGCTTGTCCTCATCATTGAAATCGGCAACGGTGATGACACCGGTAAGGTCGTTGGCTTTTGCGAGCTTTCCGATAATTTTATTGATTTTATCGCCAATATCGGACTGGCCTTTCAGTTTGATTAGGTCTTTAAAACTTGCGCCATTGGGGATTTCAATAATGGCATCTTTCTTTCCGGCATATTTGTCGGATACATACTTGATAAAAAGTAGAACAAGCACATAGTCTTTGTATTGGCCGGCATCCATAGCGCCGCGGAGTTCATCGCAACTTTTCCAGAGTGAGCTGTAGAGTTCGGATTTTCTGATTGGCATATCTTCTTTTTACCTTTTAGTTATTTAACGTCGCCCAAATTATTGTTCGATATTTTGATTAGTCATGTTTCTTACGTTATCCCATTATCCCTTCATCCCGTTAGAAATCATTCATCCTACCGTAACGGTTTCTGTTATTAATACTTTTCAAAGCATATGCCTATTACCGCATAAGCTATCAAATTTCTAACAGGGACTCATCCGCAAAGCTAAAGTAGCTGCCGTCGCCGATGATGATATGATCCAGCATTCTGATTCCCATTAGATTGCATGCGGCTGTTAATTCAGCCGTTATTTTTTTATCTTCCGGGCTGGGTGTGATATAGGCGCTGGGATGATTATGAACACAAATAATAGAGGCGGCAAATTTTTGTAAAGCCGTATGAATGATTTCCCGGACAATCGGCGCGGCCTGATTGACAGTGCCTACGGCCGCATCGGCAATATCAATGATTCCGTTATTGCTGTTGAGATAGACGACTTTAAATACTTCCGTCTTGAGGTCGCGCATTTGCGGCATGATGATATTGACGATATCCCCGGCAGTGGCAATTTTTTGTTTTGAGGGAAGGACTTCGTCTTCACGAAAACGTCTGCCGATTTCGAGCGCCGCTTTGATTTGCGCAATCTTGGCCGGGCCCAAACCTTTAAATTCTTTCCAATCGCGGATATCGGAATGGCTCATGTTGCGGAAAGTGCCAAACTTATCCAACATTTTTCTGGCCAAATCAATGGCGCTATTGCCCTGGACTCCGGTGCGAAGCTGTATCGCCAAAAGCTCGGAATTACTCAGCGCCGAAGCGCCTTTCTTGAGCAGTTTCTCCCTCGGCCGGTCGTCCTTCGGCCATGAGCGAATGCCAGTTTTCTTGTTCTTATCCGCCATTGTATTTTATAAACCAGTGGAGCCCTTTCATTTTTCAGATAATTCTTATTTCCATGTTGCCGGACGATTTAGCGTTATGTTTTTGGTAGCATCAATGACTATGGAATCGGAAAATTGGCTGTCCCTGAGGTGTTTTTCTTTCATCTTCATGTGAAAATCACAAGCATTCTTCATTTCCTCTGCGTGTCGTCCTATGGGAATCACGAGCCCTATTTGTTTTGCCGGAAAACTTTCTTTTACAGCTTTAATTGCAGGAACAATATCGCTATCACCTGTTACCAATATGCCCGTATCAAAAGTGTCATCGTAGGCGCATTGGAATAGTTTGATGGATATATTCACATCCGTCTGTTTTTCCTCAAAGGTTTGATAGATTTTATGGCAATGGCGGCATTTTTTGTCTCTGAGCTTGAACTTCCCGAAGACAATCTTCACACCTTTCATGGTTAGGGCACGAATCAGAAGTTGGTGGCGAGCTTTCTTAGCCGGTTCCCACTCGGCGTATGCTGTAAAATAGTAGATGTCTGCAAGTGTGTCCTTTGATGTAATAAAACACTTCGCAAGTGCTGAATAATCAAGCCATTTATATTTGTGATAGGATTTCCGGCAGTCCAAAGAATGAAAGACATTGAAGCCATCGATGAAAAACGCGACACGGTTCATTTTTCGATTCTCCAAATATAAAAAAACCCGCGTCCACCGGGAGCGCGGGGCCAATGTGGCACTAGACCACAAAGGGATGATGTGTATACATCATACATTTCCCGATTTTTGTCAATATAAATTTGACTACTTAATTCATGTTGTTATTTGTCCTTAATAAAGCATGCTTTTAAAGAAAGTAAAGTTAATATAAGTATTTATCGTCTATGTGTCTGGAGTGGACACGAGGAATAGCGCCTTTCTTGAGCAGTTTCTCCCCGTTAGAAATCATTTTATCCTACTATAGAACTTCCTGTCCTAGTACTTCTTAAAACGTATACATGGAGCCGCATAAGCTATTAATTTCTAACGGGATTAAATAAACAACCGTCGCGAGGGGACAGCCCAAATCTCCGGCTCGGCGATTTTCCTGATTTCATTACCCGTATAGATGACTATGCCGCCGCGCCATTTTTCCCCCAGTGCGCTTGCTACATCTTTCATGGATGTTGTATCTTTAGGAGCAATGGTTTTGCGCGCCTTAATTTCCATACCGATGATTCCGATCTCAGTTTCCACGAGAATATCGACTTCCAAACCAGAGCGACTGCGGTAAAAGGACAGTTCCGTATCTTTCTGCGATGTCTTCACCCACTTATATAATTCGCCGACTACCATAGTCTCGTAAATCTCGCCGGTTAATTCTCCCTTGAAACCGGTAAGGTGCCGCAATAAGCCTATGTCTGTCCAGTAAACCTTCGGCGTTTTGACAACGGAGCTGGTGATATTTTTATGGTACGGCTGTAAAAGCACTGTTTGATATGATATGCGCAGATATTCCAAATATCTTTTGGCCGTATCCACGCTTACGCCTGCGTCACGGGCCAGTTCGGAGTAATTTAAAAGTTTTGCCGAGCGCAGAGCGGCCAGCTTCTGAAATTTTCTGAACGGGGAAAGATCGCTTAATCTGGCCAGATCAGCAAGATCCCTTTCCAGATAAGTGTATTCATAATCTTTCATCCATTTCCAGCGTTCTTCGTTTGAAAGCGGTAAAAGCGCTGGCATGCCTCCCCACTGTACTAGATAATCTTCCGCCCGACGGCGAGGAGCGTCCTCTGTTTCCGTAAGGACGGAAGGAACATTCTTCATAATATTGTTCAGGGTATCACTGCCCGAGAGCTTGTCGACAAGAGGTAATTCAACTGATTTTGACCCGGCTTCCCAATATATTTCACTCATCATCAGCGGCCATAATTCGTAGAGACTAATCCGCCCGGCTAATGATTCCCTTATTTTTTTTAAAAGCAGTACCTGGCTTGAGCCCAGAAGAATGGAGAAGGTGATGTCTTTTCTGTCATAGGCGTATTTTACTTTATCAAAAACAATAGGCTCTTTTTGTGCTTCGTCCAAAACGGCGTTGCCGATATCCCGGCCCCAGGAAGCTGATGATATTGCTCTTAAAGCTTCTCTGTCCTCAGGTGCATCAAGGTTGATGTGGCGAAGCTGCGGATATTTGTCCAGGGCGAGGGTTGTTTTTCCGGTTTGCCTGGCCCCGGTAAGCAGTACAAGCTTTGGAGATGAAGGGTCAGGCAGAATATTCTTTAAAAACCTATATTGCTGTAAATGTTCGCTCATGGTCGTAAATTATACAGCATATTATTATGTAATCAAGGATTATTTTACACGCTGCTTTGTACTATCTTCAATGTCAGAGCTGGGTACACCTCCTACGTCACTGCGCTCCTAGGATAGTTCAACTTGCGCTTCAAACTTCATTTTACTCGTTTTGGAAAAACTAGGGGCAGCGCCCAATTACTTTCTTTTGCGTCCCTGTTTCCCACGGCGCTTCGCGCCTGGGATAGTTCGTCCAACAAGTTTCAGTACGTTTCGCTTCTGAAACTTGGGACTCACTATTTCGTTTTCTAAAGCTAACTTAAGCAGAAATATCACATCCGGCTTGAGCTTCGTTCTGGCCCAGTCTTTCTGTTTTTCCGTAAGCAATTCTCCCAAACCGCGCAGAAGGTTTCGATCTGTTATTTTCCCGATTTGAGTAATGCATTTCTTTAATACTTCCGGATAAGAAATACCCGCTCTTTTTTCCACAATATCCTTGTTGATCGGCCAGTGGTTTTTCAGAAAAAACCAGACGTCATAAACGTCACGGCTTGTTTTGCCGATTCTCTCGTGCATAGCCATAAGCTTATGCGCGAACATATCCTCGCGAATCATGACCTGCATGGCTACGCCCAGATAGGTCTTTAATTCATATCTCGAACCAAACGCGCGGCGATTGATTTCAATCTTGATATTGGCCGATTTATCATCGTACGAAAGCACAACCAGCAGACTGAATCTCTTCCTGCGGGATTCCTTGATGGCCCCATATTGTCCGGCAATCTTTTCAATATGTGCAAAAACGCGCTCTGATTCGGCTTCATCAAGCAAATCGAAATCCAGATCCACGGAAAAGCGATCGAGTCCATGGAACATAAAAGACGCCGTTCCGCCCTTAAATCCCAGAATCGGTGCAATGGCCGTCTCCGTGTAAATATCCTTGAGAATCTGAAACAAAATATTCTTATGTGTGGTAAAATCAATGGTCATAAATTTTGTTTCCCTGATTTAATATCATTGTATAATGCATGTACTTTTTGTGTCATTCTTTTGTTTCCATATAAGGGCAGGAATTGAAAAACTAGTTCCCAATTCAAAACGCCAAGATGGTCAAAGTGATAATCTTTATTGATATAGAGCGTATCTAAGAAAGCGCGCTCTTTTGTCGCGATGGCAATTCCATCCTGATTCAACACGCCTGCCGGATCGGTCAGAACTGTATTCTTGATTTTTCGATAAACATACTTTTGACCATCAATGATAATTTCTCGCGCTAAATAGGAGGCGACAAAGATCTGGCTGTAATACTGGAAAATCATGCCGGTGCGCGCGAGCACTGTTTCAAAACTGACATAAGCCGGTGTGTATATCCGGCTGGCCAGTTCGACTTTATCATAGTCTTTATCCTTGGCATAAATTCCCCGGCGAATCCGGTATAAATCGCCCGTGCTGACGTAGTAATGAATTCCAGCAATCGCTGATTTCCTGTCTGTCATGCCCCACAGCAAAGAGATGTCTTTGAACGTAAAAACAGTTTTTTTTGATTTTAATATGACGGATATGGGTTTCTTCATGGCAATATGAACCAAAGGTCTTAAATATTATAATCTATGGTGCATATTATACTTTCCTGTGGAAATTTTGCAAGGATAATTTGTTAATCGGAAATTAATCAGATTTTCGACGATTGAAGAATAATTTATGTACATTTGTTCATTAAATGTACCTTTTAATGGAACAATTGAGTAACGATAATACATATATAAAATAGCACGCTTTTTTTAAGTTAATAGGAATTAATCTTATGTAAGGTATTGAAAACCAATAAACAACGCCCGGTTATTTCCCCGTTAGAGATTTGTCCCGTAGGCATGCCATGCGGGATAGGCAGCGTTTTAGCCGATTTTTCAAATAACGCTTACCAATTTTCACATCCCGTATAAGTTATATACACTTGTTAACAGGTGTTGAGGAATTATACGGTCTTGTCAATAATTTTCTTAGGCTTGCTCTCCACGGTAGGATGGAGACGAGAGACAGCGCCTGGTTATTTTTAGGACGATGCTTTTATTTTCCTGTGGCCCTGATGTCGATTTATCTTTGTAAATTGTCAGCGCCGGTTACAATTTACAAAAATGTTATCACCAGTCTAACTGAATTTCAGTAAATATTTTATGCTTTTGAAATCTTTAAAATTAAACGTAAGTAAGCTATTTCAATTCGAAAATTTATTTTGGCGGCGGCAAGATGTTCTTGCTTCGGGCAATTGTAGATGATAAACTAAAACCTGCAACTGTCATAACGGTATATCGAACCAGCAAAATTAGTAAATATTGGAGAAAATAATGAAAGTCTTTTACGATCCAGAAGTAGATGTGCTACGCATTCTATTTAGCGATCACCCCGTAGAGGAAAGCGACGAGGACAAACCGGGCGTAATCATTGATTATGATAAAGATGGCAATCTTGTCGGATTTGAAGTGCTCGAAGCTTCTAAAAGAATAGAAAATCCTCGTGCTCTTGAATATGCCGTGGCAGGATAGCGCCTTAAAATATACTCGATTAGAATGATCTAGTGTCACATTCCGTATTATCAAAATTTTTAAATCTGCCAACTTGTAGGAATCTGCATATGCGTTTTTTACACATTGCTTTTTAATTACCACTGTGTGCAATATTTGCAATACTGCTTTATTCTGATGCATTTATTTTCTTTGCAGATTGTTTAGCGGAAGTATGTTCCAAATTGGAACATACTTAATATATTCTTTCCATCCGCTTCTTGAACTACCGAGGTTTGCTCGGTAGTTTTTGGTTCTTTGAACCCTCACCGTGAGGTATCCGGAATTTCCGGCTAGGGAGAGGAAATTTATGGATTGTCACGCCGACTAAGAGTCGGCTCGCAATGACAAAAGTACATCTAGGTTCCCCCGGCATTCGCCGGGCTTTGGGCCTGCGTAACCTGATAACCTGAATAACCTGAAGGTCACTATAGGGTCACGCGAGGCTGAAGACTGAAGGCTAAGTTGCCCCCGGCGTAACCATATCGAGCAGGATGTTGACGCTCTCGTTCACAAAAGGTGCGTACTGCGCCTTGGCCTTTTGCCTTTGTTCGGAACGTGTTTCCTTCTCTTTGCCTGCGCCATCCTTTTTCATCGTCTTGCGAAAATCATCAAGCTGGATGATGTCCTTCTTATCCGCGGCTTCTTTGTTGTCCTTTATGATTTTGGCAAACTTTGCGTCTTTAGCAACCCGGCCCTGCGACTTTGACGTAAGCGTCGTAATCAGGGGCTCGTCGACGGGGTTCCAATGCGGTGCATCAATCTCGCGTACGCTGAGGAAGGGTGCAATGGCCTGGGCCGGCAGCGAATAGTCCAGCGCCGCTTCGCCGATATCTTCGAGTACAAACCAGCCAGGCAGCCTGACGTTCGCCACGACACCAATCTTCTGTGTCGATTTGCCGCCGGGCAGGAAGTACAACCCTGTGGTGACCTTCATCGCGCCCAGTTCCAGGGGCAGCGTCAGCACCGCCTGTACGGAACCCTTGCCATAGGTATGGTCCGACCCGACGATCACCGCGCGGTGGTAATCTTGCAGAGCGCCCGCGACAATCTCGCTTGCCGACGCACTCAGTCTGCTCGTCAGGAAAACAAGTGGCCCCGTGTAGAATGCCCGAGGATTCTCTATGGGGA
>Ga0154766_115_pt1 | contig 9323 bp, 10 predicted proteins | sample Rifle2008BG16ft_FD_105774 | JGI IMG/M metagenome (GOLD analysis project Ga0154766, IMG submission 105774) | Deltaproteobacteria bacterium RBG_16_44_11
GTGGCGAGCTTTTCGGGTGTGATCGGGTTGTGGATGCGGTGAGCACTCTCAGTGATGTTGAATATCCGTGGTATGTCCATTGTGAAAAATCTCCTTTCGGGTGTGAATAGATTCGGTCAGGGCATAACGAAAAAATCAGCCGGAGCGTAAGCGATCCGCTGTATTGCCTGGTTATCAAAAATTATTTAATCATCTTATCTAATTGTTTTTTATCCATCTCCATGTCAAAGTATTTAGCCATATTACAGCTTACCATAGGTGTGTTTTCCCAATTTTTGATATTCCTTCTTGGTTCGTAAGCAATGTATAACCATACCCTCTGCGTTTTCTCTTTATTTACCCATGTTGCGGTATATCTTTCTGGAACTTTAGTGGTCTCTTCCCAATTTCCGCTCCTGCGGTTAAAGTATTCCCATTTGAAAGTACCAATGCCCTTTTCAGGCAATGGTATAAAACCCATCGCGCCCATTTCTTTATTGTAAAAATCAGTTAATTCCTTTGCTGGAAAATTCATTGACACATCGTAAACAACCGATTTTGCACCTTTAGCTGGTGAATCAATTGCTTGATGTACATTTATTGCGCTTGGATAGATTGGCAATTTCACTGAAGGGAAAGGGTCTGATTTTCCACAACCTATTAGTAATAAGATCAGGATTATTGTTTTAGCGTGTATAAATGTTTTCTTCACAATTATTTCCTAGGATAACGAAAAAATCAGCCGGAGCGAAGCGATCGGCTGTATTGATTTTGTTATCTGTTTTTGGTTCAGTTTAATTTGCACCTATAGTTCTGGTGAAGTAATTAACAAAAAAGCATAACGTCTCTTCTAAAACAAATAAGCTATGGCAATTCTATGTTTAAGAACCCTATATTAAACTTTATGGCTAATAGCAAAAGAAAGATCGCAAGAAGAATAAGAATGAAAATAATAAAAGACATATCCTTCCTATTAAAATATCCCCATATGATAACAATTAATAACGAAATAAATAACCCTATGATTATTATATTCATTTTCACCTAATAATTTTCAGATAACGACGAAATCACCCGGAGCGTAGCGATCGGGTGTATTGCCTGGTTAAGCGCTTTTTTCAATGCAAGAAACCTTTCCGGTAAAGAAAATAAGCATAACCGTAAATTGGGATAAGAAACAAAAGCCCGCCACCGAGAAAGCTTATGCCCCATTTACTTATAAATAGAAATGTTAAAAGACTGAATGCTGTGCTGACAAGCAACAATTTCAGAGCTAGCTTTCTAGAAAAAAGCAACAAAATGGATGCAACCACTATTAATATTACTTGTGCAATTCGGACAATATGATCAAGTATATTTAGGCTTTCATAAAACGTGGTCATTTCGTTTCCAAGTAGTCCTGTGCGGCCCATATAATAAGTTGCCATAAACCAGCCACATGCGGATAAGATATAAAACACCATGATGGCTGCCGAAATAATTGCAATCAAAATCTTTGTTAGTAGCTGCCTATTTATTTTATCAGTGATGTTCATTTTATCTCATTATCTCAGAGCTTAACGGAGAAATCAGCCGGCGCGTAGCGTTCGGCTGGATTGTCTGGTTAAGCAGTCAGTTTCTGCATCAATGCATTTGCCATTGTCTGTAGTTTTTCACGTTTATCTATGTATTCCCCATGTGCAGATTTTAATTCTTGATTCTTTTCGGCCTCGGCGAAGCCCCCTTCGATCCAAGGGTATACTGTCTGTATGGGCATAGACAGCCATGGCAATATCTGGGCATTCTCAAAACCACTAAATCGTCCAAGTATAAATGACTGCAAAGGAGGATCATTTACTGAAATATTGTTGCTTTTGCTGTTGTAGTCTCTGGCAAATTGCTGCAGCAAATAGTCAAAATGCTGTGCTGAGATTTTAAACTGTGAATAAGATAATTGTAATTCGTGAATAGCATCAAGTAAAGGTTTGTGATCTGTAAGTTCTTCCCGCCAAAGAGAAATAGGCCAGTGGCGAACAACCTCTATGGCAGCTCTTGCCGACTGAGGTACCGATTCGATTGCGCTTGAAATAGTAAATGGATTTGGACAAGACATAGCTTCTCGGATTTGTTCCTTTGCAATTGAAAGCTCACGCACATAGGATCTTCTCGCCGCTTTTCCTTCTGCATGACGCTGAACAAATAGAACAATTACGCCAACGACTATACCTGTGACTATACTGTAAAGAAGACCGGAGTAGAGGGCTGGCCAGAATGCCATCCAAAACTGTAAAGCTTCATTTGTGCCTGACGGATGTATTCCCATTATCATAATCCTTTAGGCTTAACGAAAAAATCAGCCGGAGCGCAGCGATCGGCTGCATTGCTTGGTTATATGTTGTCTTTAATTTCCTTTTCCACTTTTAGATTTGATGTAAATCGTTTCAGCTTTATCGTCAAGTATCTCAAATATGGTGCTGTTTGGAGTAATCCACACGCCTTTACTAAAACCATATTGAGTAGTTATCTTTTTAATTTTTCCATTCCGCTCATAACTGATGTCTACATCATAAAGATTGTCATAGACATAATTCACTGTTGCTTTTGAGTTTGGTCTCACGGAAGCATTTAAAAACCGTGCCTCTTTTAATTTATTTTCGATATCGTATTTGACTATCTCAAAAAGATAATGAACGTCTTTAGATTCACGATATTGATAATATTGCCATGCATACTGTACTGAAAGCGTCAGGAGTGAACCGATAATTATGCCTAAGATAATTTTCTTCATAGTTTATCCTTTTGTTCCTTTATATAACGAAAAAATCAGCCGGAGCGTAGCGATCGGCTGTATTGCTTTTGTTAGGAGTATCATATATTTACTTCACACGTTTAAGTTTGTTTATTACTTTTCCTTTATTATCAATATATATTAATTGGTTATCTTTTATTGTGTATCTTATGCTTTCGATATCACCAACGTTAACTTTACAACTTTCTGACGTTGTAAAAGTAATAATTATTTTGTCGCTTTCTATCTTGTATTTCCCAGTAACGCCTATATACTTTTTATTATTATCTATATTAAAACCGACATATGTCCCGTCAGCCTTGTATTCATCATAATTATTATAAGAATCTACCCAAACACCAACTATTTCTGAATTTGTTGCAAATACGATATTTATTAAAGCAAGAAACATTAAAATCGAAATTAAAATTACTTTATATTTCATATCATCACCCCTAACGAAAAGCTAAGCCGGAGTAGCCCAGCGGGCTGCGATCGGCTTTAGCGGCTTGTTGTGGTTTTTTCCCACAAACTTTGAAAGAATTGTCCACATTTATTCTTTATCTGCGTTTATTCTTAGAACTTTCATTCTAAAATTCATATTAGCAACGAAAATTACCATTGCTAATAACGCGAACACAAGAAAAGCCCAGTATATTCTAAATGCAGTATCTAATGATAAAAAATAATTTACTCCATCCGCGAAAGACACACCAGATGCAGTTAACAAGATTACATAAATGATTTTGAATTCATTTAACGAAGGGAGTTTTGGCTTATCAATTGTTAGCGAGTATAATGCAAAAGCAGCATAGAGTAATAATACACTAAAAATAATATTTACAATGCCGCTTGATAGATAATTTCTTTTATTAGATATTCGTTTTTCTATTGATTTAATTCCGATTATTCTTGCTGAAATCTGAGGTTCACTATTTGTTTCTGAGGTTAAAATTCCAATGGTTATATAATCGCCAGGATTGAATAATGTTGGCGCAATTGAAGCCTTACCATTAATAAATGTTGAAGTTGTTTTAAGATTGCGCGGTTCTGTGTCTAATATTGAGCATTCATAAATTTTAATGTTCTCTGCGAATTGAATTTCAATAGGACTTTCGAAGTCAGTACTTTTAATAGGGGAGTTGCCAACATTTTTTACTCTAATCAATGTATAGAAAGGGGCTTTTATCGGTTTTTCTTCATAATAGAATAACAATTTATCAATTGGGTTTCCCTTTTTATATAACAGTGATGAATCATCACGAGGGATGAGCTTCGTTATATTAATTAAATTATTGGCAGAAATAATTTCGTATGTAAATATTCTGGTTTCTTTATTTAGAAAATATAATGATATAGAGACACCTATGGCTAAGATAGCTAAAGTTACGGTAATAAATTTATAATTATTTAAGAAAAATTTTTTCATGTGTCCCCTCAATTAATCGATATTAACGGCGATGTTTTTTTACTTCCAATTCCAGCTTCACAAAATATTAATACCACAACAATTTAATATACGAACTTCGCTTTTTCCGATAACCTAAAGGTCAGGCGTATTTTGAGTATCAAAATAACATAACTTCTTTTTTCTTGAAAGGAAAATATTCCATGATTATCAGTAAATAACTGCTTACAGTGTTTCGGATAGTGTGATAGTAAAGAAAAAATCTGCTTCATAAAACATGGGAAAAAGTAACTAAAATGACTAAACCACCAAAACCAATTGAAATTGATTTTAATCCCGAGTTCAAGCGAGCGCTTTCGTTGATGGAAGAGACGGACAAAAATATCTTCATCACGGGCCGGGCAGGCACCGGTAAATCAACTCTGCTTAATTATTTTCATAACAACACTAAAAAAAACGCCGTTATTCTGGCGCCAACGGGTGTTGCCGCCGTTAATGTCGGCGGGCAAACAATTCATTCCTTTTTCCATTTCAAGCCGAATGTGACTCCCGCGTCAATTAAAAAGAAAAAGAGCGCGGAAAAAGAAAAACCATCTCTCTACAAAAAGCTTACAACGATTATCATCGATGAAGTTTCCATGGTGCGGGCTGATCTGCTGGATTGTGTGGATAAATTTCTGCGCCTCAACGGCCCCAATTCCAAACGTCCTTTCGGCGGCGTGCAAATGATTTTCATCGGCGATCTCTATCAACTGCCGCCTGTTGTCACCAGTACGGAGCGCGAAATTTTCCAATCTCACTATAACAGCCCCTATTTTTTCAGCGCCAAAATCCTGGAACAACTGGATATGGAATTTGTCGAGCTGGAAAAAGTTTATCGCCAGAAAGACAACGAATTTATTCGCCTGCTTAACGCTATTCGTAACCGCACAATAACTGATGATGATTTGGCGTTGTTCAATAAGCGCCTCGATTCTCAGTTTACCGCCCCCTCCGGCGCTTTTTATCTGTCTTTGACCAGCACTAATGATTCAGCCGACGGCATTAACGAGGAACAATTGGCTAAGATTCCCGGCAAAATATGGAAAGCGCAAGGTATAATCGATGGCGAATTCGGTAAAGAATATTTACCGACAGCCGTAGAATTAAATCTTAAAAAAGGCGCGCAGATAATGCTCTTGAATAATGATACCTACGGACGGTGGATTAACGGCACCATCGGTAAAATAACGGGATTCAGAAAAGATGACGAAGGCGAAGAGATAATTGCCGCCAAACTGGATAACGGCGAATCCGTAGAAATTAGTCCCTATACCTGGAAAATCTACCGTTTCTTTTTAAAAAATGATGAGCTTCGTTCCGAAGATGTCGGGTCGTTCACCCAATATCCGGTGCGCTTGGCCTTTGCGGTCACGATTCACAAAAGCCAAGGAAAAACCTTCGAAAATGTCATTATTGACGTGGGACGTGGCACTTTCGCCCACGGACAGATGTATGTGGCGCTTTCCCGCTGCACATCGCTTGCTGGAATCGTTCTGAAACAGCCGCTGAAGAAAAGCCATATTTTGATGGATTGGCATATTGTAAAATTTCTTACACGCACGCAATACGATAAAGCAGAACAAAAATGCTCTCACGACGATAAATTGCAAATCATTCATTCCGCCATAAAGGAGAAGAAGAATTTGGATATTCTCTATTTGAAAGCAAAAGATGAAAAATCGCGCCGTACGATCCGTCCGCTGTTTGTCGGAGAGATGGAATACAGCGGACATCCTTTTATTGGGATGGATGCCTATTGCCTGACGCGTAAGGAAAAACGCCGCTTTAATGTGGATCGAATATTGGAAATCTGCGTATCGTCAAATAAATGAGGGGAAACCCTGCTGCTAATGCTTGCGCTTTCGGCAAAAACACCTTGACAAATAGGCCTTGTTGAATAAGATTCCTCTCCACTGAGCGGGCGTAATTCAGTGGTAGAATGTCAGCTTCCCAAGCTGGACGTCGTGGGTTCGAGCCCCATCGCCCGCTCCATTATTAATGAGACTCGCTGACTATAGGAATCGTTAGTTGTAGTGAGACTCAAATTTCATAAGCGCAGCGTGATGAAATTTGTAAGTCGAACTATCCAATAGCCAAAGGCTATTGGAATTATCCCGTATGCACAGCGTATCGGGATATCCCGCACAGCGGAGGGTATAAATATACCCGTGATTAACTACTTAGCAGCTTTCAGACCGCAGAAATAATTCTTGCATTGCCTGCTATACTGTGTTAGCTGATTATCGAAACCATCGATTATTGTGTATTGATGAGTGGGCCATTGCCCACTTTTTTATTTTCTGGGCTATATGAACATTGATTTAGAAGAGAAAATCAGGCAACTGGCCGAACCGGTGATCGTCTCGGAGGGGATGGAGTTAATCCATGTTGAATGCGTCAAAATGCAAACCCGCTGGATCATCCGTCTTTACCTGGATAAGGAAAATGGCGTTACGCTTGATGACTGCGGCGCGGTAAGCAATCAACTGGGCGATGTCTTTGATATTAACGATTTGATAAAAGGCGCCTACACCCTCGAGGTTTCTTCTCCCGGATTTGACCGGCCGATATCGCGTGATCTTGATTTTATAAAGTACAAGAACTCCCGCATAAATATTAAAACGGGTGTAAAAATAGAGGGTATAAAAAATTTTCACGGCATTCTTCTGGATTACATCGAAGAGGAAGGCAAAAAAATGGCTTTGATGGACATCTCCGGAAAAATTTATCGGATTCCCAGAAAAGATATTGTCAAAGCCAACCTTGCCGATGCCGGAAAAATATAATTATTAAAAACAAGAAATTAATGCCGGCAGGAATAATTTTTTCGCGGCATTTCAGAGATAATAAGGGAGGAATTTGTAAATGTTGTCAGAACTTAAACGTCTGATTGAGCAGATGGGCAAGGACAGAGGTATAGAAAAAGAAACCATTACCGAAGCCCTGGAAGCGGCGATGCTCACAGCTGCGCGCAAAAAGCTGGGACAAAACGTGGATATCGAAGCCCATTACAACGATGAGGCTGGTGAAATTGAAGTTTTTCAATTCAAAACAGTTGTCGATAAAGTCCTTGATCCGGAAACGCAAATTGTCAAAGAAGAAGCAAGAAAAACGCTCGATGAAGGCGCGGAACCCGGTGATAGTTTGGGCATGAAAATCGAAACAGGTTCCTTTGGCCGCATTGCCGTGCAAATGGCCAAGCAAATAATCATTCAGCGGGTTAAAGACGCTGAACGCGATAATATTTATGAGGAATACAAAGACCGCAAAGGTGAATTGCTCACCGGCTTTGTTCAAAGATTCGAAGGCGGCAGTATTATTGTCAACCTGGGGCGCGCGGAAGGCGTGGTGCCTCCGGCAGAACAAATTCACCGCGAAACTTACAAGCGCGGAGAAAGAATCCGCTCCTATATTGTCGATGTCAAAAAGAACACCAAAGGCTCGCAAATAATTCTTTCCCGCACGCATCCGTCATTTTTAAAGGCGCTTTTCGAAGTGGAAGTCCCGGAAATTTCCGAAGGTCTTATTGATATTGTCAGCGTAGCCCGGGAACCGGGCAAGCGCGGAAAAATCGCCGTCCAGGCTAAGGACAAGGATATTGATCCGGTGGGCGCCTGCGTGGGCATGAGAGGTTCGCGCGTGCAGAGCGTGGTGCAAGAACTGCGCGGTGAAAAAATTGATATCATTCCTTTTACCACTGACGCGGCTAAATATGTAAGTAGCGCCCTCTCTCCGGCCAAAGTCAATCGCGTATTGGTTGATGATGAAAACCGGACAATGACGGTTATTGTTCCCGACGATCAGCTGTCTTTGGCTATCGGCAAAAATGGGCAAAATGTCCGGCTGGCTGTTAAACTGACCGGATGGAAAATCGACGTAAAAAGTGAAACAATGGCCACGGAAAAAGAGGAGGAAGGACAAACGGATTTAACAAAACTTACGGGTGTAGGGCCGGCAATGGCACAAAAACTCATGGATAAAGGTATCAAGAGCATCGCCATGGTCGCAGCAACAGAGCCCGAATTATTATCTTCGATTCCGGGTGTCGGTGAAAAGACTGCCTTACATTGGATTGAGGCGGCCGGTAAGATTTTGGACGAGGAAGCTCTAATCGATAAAAAAGCTTCACAACCGAATATTTAAATTAGGGAGTTTTGCGCATGGCGAAAAAGCGAGTTCATGAATTAGCTAAAGAACTGAACATGGAAAATAAAGATTTAATCGCGCGTTTGGAGAAAATCGGCATTACCGTAAAATCGCATTCCAGTTCTTTAGAGGACAGCGAAGTGGAAAAAATAAAGGAAGTAATGCTCGCCGGTGAATCTCGCCAAATTGTTGAGGAACGAATAAAATCAACCGTCATTCGCCGTCGCGCTGTCCGCGCCCCCTTAGAAGAGGCCCCTCTGGCTGAAGCAGAGCACGAAGCTGAGGATTTATCTAAAAAGCAGGAAGATGAATCTTTAACCAAGCCGGAAGACAAAGCAGGTAAGGATAAAAAAGAGGCGCCGGCCAAAGCTCCGGTTACCCCGGCCCCAGAGGCTTTTGGTCCTCCCAGGAAAAAATTACCGAAAAGCGAAGAAGAGGCGGCAAAAGAAAAACCGGCGGCAGATACAGCAGGCGTGGAAAAGCTCAAACAGCAGCCGGCGGCAGTCCCATCGAAGCCCGGTGTAGTTACTAAACACAAAATCATCAGGCCGGAAGCAAAAGGAATTCCGCAGAAAGCGTCTCTAAAACCAGGTGAAAAAATAATTATTCCTCCACCGGAAAAATCTCTCAAGAAGGAATTTGATAAAGCAAAGAAAAAAGGCAAAGCGCCGGTAGAAGTATTTATTGAAGAGGAAAAAGTAGTCCCGCGCCGCAAGGTTTTAGAGAAAAGAATAGAAAAGAAGTTAAGAAAGCAGGATGAAGACAGAGAGGTAATTTTTACCAAGTGGCGAGACGAGAAAAAGGTCGCTCCCGTCAAAATGAAGAAAACAGAAATTACCGTTCCTAAAGCAATTAAAAGGCGCATCAAGATTGGGGAAACTATATCGGTAGGCGACCTGGCCAAAAGAATCGGCGTTAAAGTGAGCGAAGTAATCAACAAACTGATGTCCATGGGGGTTATGGCCACTATTAATCAATCCA
>Ga0154766_136_pt11 | contig 9268 bp, 5 predicted proteins | sample Rifle2008BG16ft_FD_105774 | JGI IMG/M metagenome (GOLD analysis project Ga0154766, IMG submission 105774) | Deltaproteobacteria bacterium RBG_16_44_11
GCAAGGAAAAAGCCCTGAGTGGGGTTGTCTTCGAACTTCTGGAGAAACTTAAGTTTGCCGCTAAAAATTTAACTTACAAAAATATTCTGGCCATAAACAGAGTGCAGCCGGCAGTTCTGACTGTGCGGGGGTATACGATTTACAATGTGAACAATCTCGATGAAGAAGGTAATCCCAGGGAAGGATCGACCATCATCATAAAGGAGAAGGGCGGGGTGGCCAGCCAGATGATGTCTCGTGCCGAGACTTCTAAACTGCTTATGGGAACAAAAAGAACAATTGTCAGTACCGGAAATGTCTATATCGGCAAGGGTAAGGCGGACGGGGCATCCATATTGGTTTTACCTTTGTTGGGAGAAAATGGCTTTGTCAATAATTTGCTTTTGCTCCATATAGAATATAATGAGCTTTTATCGCTTGGCGATAAGAAAGAAGTACTGGGTTACCGGTACAACGATATCCGCAACCTGGTCAATGAATATAACATGACCTGGGATGATCGATATTTGGAGAAAATTCCGCTTGCTGATTTGTTCAGCGAACCGGTGGAAAATTTGGCGGGACGTATTAAGCAATGCGCTGATATGAAGAATTGAATCTCATCCGCGAAATGGCGGCATCCGGGCGCGTAAGTTTTAATAATTATAAGCTTATATGGATTATTGAGGAGCAAAACATGAAAACAAAGTTTATTTTTGTCACCGGCGGTGTTCTTTCTTCTCTGGGTAAGGGATTGGCGGCGGCTTCCATCTCGGCGTTACTGGAATGCTGCGGCCTTAAGGTTACCAATCAAAAGCTTGACCCTTATATAAATGTTGATCCCGGAACGATGAGTCCCTTTCAGCACGGCGAAGTATTTGTGACCGATGATGGAGCGGAAACCGATCTCGATTTGGGACATTATGAGAGATTTACCTCCACCCGCATGGGAAAATGTAATAACCTTACCACCGGACAAGTTTATTATTCCGTTATTACCAAAGAAAGGCGCGGCGATTATTTGGGCAAAACCGTGCAGGTAATTCCTCACATCACCAATGAAATTAAAGATTTTATCCTTAAAACGGCTGAAGGATACGATGTTTCTATCGTGGAGATCGGCGGCACGGTGGGCGATATTGAAAGCCTCCCTTTTCTGGAGGCGATCCGCCAATTTCGCAATGAAGCGGGGAAACAAAACGCTATATTCATTCATCTGACCTGGGTGCCTTTTATCAAGACGGCCGGTGAGGTTAAAACCAAACCGACACAGCACAGCGTCAAAGCCCTACGGGAAATCGGCATTCAGCCGGATATCCTTCTTTGTCGCACGGAGAATTTCCTCTCTGAAGACATTAAAGCTAAAATCGCTTTATTTTGTAATGTGGAAGTGTCTTCCGTTTTCACAGCTAAGGACGTAAGTTGTATTTACGAAGTGCCGTTAGTTTTTCATCGCGAAGGACTGGATGGCAAGATTATCGAGTTGCTCAATATCTGGACAGGCAGACCGCGCCTGGAAGCGTGGGAAGAGGTTGTAAATAAGTTTCACAATCCCGCGCAGCAGGTCTGTGTGGCCATTGCCGGAAAATATATCAACCTCACCGATTCCTACAAAAGCCTTAACGAAGCGCTCGTTCACGGCGGTATTGCCAATAACTGCCGCGTAAATCTGAAATTTGTCGATGCCGAAAAAATTACGGAAGAAGGTGCGGATAAATATCTTGCCGATGTTGACGCAATTTTAGTACCGGGGGGATTTGGCAGCCGCGGCATAGAGGGAATGATTCTGGCCGCGCAATATGCGCGGGAAAACAAAATTCCTTATTTTGGGATTTGTTTGGGGATGCAAATGGCGGTGGTGGAATACGCTAGGAATATTTGCGGATTAAATAAAGCCAACAGCTCCGAGTTTGATTCGGAAACTCCCCATCCGGTAATTGATTTGCTTCCCGAACAGCGCAATGTAAAAGAAAAAGGCGCCTCGATGAGATTGGGCGCGTGGCCCTGCATTGTGGAGACGGGCTCCTTTGCTTTTGCCGCTTACGAACAAAAAGAAATTTCGGAGCGGCACCGTCATCGCTATGAATTTAACAATGAATATAAGAAAAAGTTAACAGACAAAGGCTTGCGCATAACCGGCATATCGCCGGATAAGCGTCTAGCGGAAATTGTGGAAATAAAAGACCATCCGTGGTTTTTGGGCTGCCAGTTTCATCCGGAGTTTAAATCGCGTCCGACAAAGCCTCATCCGCTTTTTAAAAAATTCATTGAAGCCGCATTGAGGTATGCTCAGGGCAGGACTGCGCACGAGTCGATTTAGTAACTCCCCGTGAAGTATACTTTTTAAATATCAACGAACAATAATGATTGGTCTCTGAAAAGAGATAGGTTTAAACGATGGATAAGAAAGCTAACCAAACAACGCGAGAGGACTTTGAAAGAATATTTCATCCGCAAAGACTGGCGATTGTAGGCGTTTCCGCCGAAGAAGACGGTGCGCGAGGCTTTGGAACCGGCATGCTCAACGCTTTGAATGCTATGGGCTTTGAAGGAGATATTTTCCCTGTTAATCCCAAGGGGGGAATTTTTGCCGGTTTGACTATCTACAAGCGAGTTGAGGATATACCGGAGAAAATTGATTTTGCCATCATTGCCGTAGCCGCAAAAGCGGTGCCTGAAGTCCTTGAATCTTGCCGAAAAAAGGGAACGGCGGGAGCGGAGATTCTTTCGGCGGGTTTTAGTGAACTTGGAACGGCGGAGGGCAAGGATCTGGAAAATAAAATTCGGGGGATCGCCGCAAAGGGAATCCGTGTGGTCGGGCCGAATTGTTTTGGCATCTATTGTCCCCGAAGCGGGCTAACTTTGTTGCCGGGTCCCGATCTTTCACGTCAAAGCGGTCCTGTTGCTTTTCTATCGCAAAGCGGCGGTATGGCCATCGATTTTGCCCATAAAGGAAAATGGATGGGCATTGCCTTCAGTAAGGTTGTCAGTTTCGGCAATGGAGTTGACCTGAGAGAAACGGAACTTTTACGCTATCTAGCCGATGATCAGGAAACGCGTGTTATCGGCATGTATGTCGAAGGCATTAAAGACGGGGACGCGTTTTTTCAAGAGATTAAATACACTTCTGACAAAAAGCCTGTTATCGTTTGTAAGGGAGGACTTTCGCTGGCTGGCCAAAGGATGGTTATAAGCCATACGGCATCAATGGGAGGAAGCCGTATTATTTGGCAGTCAATTTTGCGGCAGGTTAATGCGATTCAGGTTCAGAATTTGGAAGAACTTGCCGAGGCCGCCCTGGCCTTTTGTTTTTTGCCCCAAGGAGTCTTTAAACAAATTTCTGTGGTGGGTGGGGGAGGCGCTTTAGGTGTTACCGCCTGCGATGCCGCGGAAACTTTCAACATGGAGATTCCGACGCTTTGTGCTTCAATACAGACTCGAGTGGGGCACTTACTGCCGAAACCGGGCTCAAGCGGCACAAATCCCATTGATGTGGCCAATCCCTTCGTCGAACCGAAAGTTTTAAAAAAGATTCTTCGTGTCACAGCTGAGGATAAGCAAATAGATCTGCAAATAATTATTTCACTTCTCTATCATTATAAAACAATGGCGCGTCTTTTGGGGAAGCCGGTTAGTCAAGTGGCGCCTTACCGTGAACTGGCCGAAGGTCTCCGCGATGTCGTGAAAGAGACGGGCAAACCAATAGTTGTTATTTTGGCTAACCCGAAAAGGGGAGTGGATGATCTGGATATTGTCGAAATGCTGGCACTGGCCCGGAGGGAATTTCTTGATCGCGGTCTGCCTGTCTTTGATGAACTGCATGAAGCCATTCGCGCCATTGGGCACGTCAATGCCTACTATGCAAGAAGGAACACAAAAAATGAATAAAGGTTCAGCATTCCAAATTATTGAGATTGCTCTCAAGGAAGGACGCTCTGCCCTTTCCGAATATGAAGCCAAACAAGTGCTTGCTGCTTACGGTCTTCCCGTGACCAGAGAATGTCTTGTTGAGAATAGAGGCGATGTGGAAAAGACGGCAAGAAAAATCGGTTATCCCTTAGTGCTGAAGGGTTGTTCTTTTGAAATTGCCCATAAGACCGAAAAAGGTTTAATCCATGCGGATATCCGCAGCGATACGGAAGCACTGGAAGCCTTTGATGAAATTAAAAAAGGGTTGAATGGCTATAATGGCGCTGTTTTGGTTCAGGAGATGGTTAAAGGACGCCGGGAATTAGCCATGGGAATGACGCGCGACGACCAATTTGGCCCTTGTGTCATGTTCGGATTGGGAGGAATTTTTACGGAAGTCCTGAAGGATATTTCTTTTCGCAAAGTGCCTCTGAATAAAAGAGAAGCTTTGAACATGATACGCGAAATCAAAGGGAATAGGATTATTGACGTCATTCGTGGCATGGAAGCTGTAGATACGGAGATTCTTGCGAATATGTTGATCCAGTTGGGACGTATCGGGTTGGAATTCGAGTGTGTGCGGGAAATCGATTTAAATCCTGTCATAATTTCCGGGAAGAATCCAATTGTGGCAGACGCCCTGATGATATTGCAGTAAATAGCTGTTTTTATTGAATCCGTTGATCGCTATGATTAAAATTGATATCGGCAAAAAGTTGGCAACCGTTTCGTCCATGAGCTTTGACGTAATACATGGCCATGTCGGCATTTTTCAGTAGCGAATCCATATCCTGACAATCATCGGGGTAGATAGAAATGCCGATGCTGATGCTGGTAGATATTGTATGGCCGTCACAAATAAAAGGCTGTTCAAAAGATTCTATAATTATTTCTGCAACTTCCACTGCGTCCTGAGTTCTTTCCAATACCGGTAATAATATGATGAATTCGTCGCCACCCAGGCGGGAAATAGTATCATTTTGGCGCAGGCGTCCTGTTAGACGAAGAGATATCTCTTTGAGTAACTCATCTCCCAACATATGTCCCAAGGTGTCATTGACATTCTTGAAATTATCCAAATCAAGCATCATTACCGCCAGCTTCTCGTCGCTTCTCTTGGCCTGGGCCATAGCCATTTTCAAACGGTCCATCAATAACATCCGGTTAGGCAGGCCGGTGAGAAGATCATGGGTGGCTATATAGTTGAGTTGCTGTTCCGTTCGTTTGCGCTCGGTAATGTCATGAGCGACACCTCGAAATCCAAAAACTTTACCATCCTGATCTATTTTAGGGAAAACAGAAACATCAAAAAATGATTTATTTCCATCGGGACGATTTAATTCGTAAGGAAAGTTTTTTATCGGTTCGCCGGTTTCATAAACCTGACGAAATATTTTATATACTTCAGCATTTTTTCCTTCTTGAACAAAAGTTCGATAATTTAGTCCGATTAATTTTTGTGTAGAATAGCCGACACTGCGGGTAACGGCATCATTAATGAAAACGATATTGCCGGTGAGGTCAAATTCGAAATACCACTCATCCATTTCGTCAATGATAGTTCTATACTTTTCTTCAGATTGCCGGATCATTTCTTCCATTTGCCGGCGCTTGGTGACGTCGCGGCTGACTCCCCGGAATCCGATGGGCTTACCATTCTTATCTCTAATAAGGGATACCGAAGTTTCATTAAACACTTTATTTTTGTCTTTTTTAATAATTTCCACATCCAATAGTCGGACTGGTTTACCTGTCCGATAAAGCTCAATGAAAATTTGTCGCAATTTTTTTGCGGTTTCCTCTTTTTGGTATTGTCGATAATTCATTCCGATTAACTCTGCTCTGGAATATCCTATGTTTTTGCACTCTGCATCATTAACAAAAGTAAAAGTGCCGTTCAGGTCCAGCTCAAAATAGCCCTCTTCCATATCTTCAAGAATGGTCCGGTATTTTTCTTCCGAGAGCCGTAGCATCTCTTCCATTTGCCTGCGTTCCGTGATGTCTCGAGAAATACCCCGAAATCCGATTGGTTTGCCTGATGAATATTTTTGTAGAGATACAGATACTTCAATATATCTTTTGGTCCCATCTTTTCTTATAATCTGCCAGCCGAATTCTTTGGCGGGTTCCCCTGTTCTGTAGACTTCATTAAACGTTTTAAAAAGTTTTTTTGCGTTCTCCTTGTCTGTAAACTGCCGGTTATTCATGCCCATTAATTCCTCTTTGGTGTACCCCAATATTTGGCACATTGAATCATTGAAAAAGGTGAAGTTGCCGGCAAGGTCTACTTCGTAATATCCATCTTCGATATTTTCAAGAATAGTTCGATATTTCTCCTCACTTTTACGCAGTGCTGCCTCCGCCTGTTTGCGCGCGGTGATGTCCCGGGAAACACCCCGGAATCCGATTGGTTTGCCTTCTGAATCCCTGATGAGAGAGGCTGACGTTTCGTAAACAACTTTAGTCTTATCTTTTCTGAAAGATTCAACTTCTAATGATTTAATCGGTTTGCCTGTTCGGTAAAGTTCGTAATAGAGCTGAGACAGTTTTTTAGCGGTTTCTTCATCCATATGTTGCCGGGAGTTCATCCCGACCAATTCTTCTTTAGTATATCCTAAAAATCTGCAGTTAGCTTCATTAACAAAAGTATAATTGCCTTCCAGGTCCAGCTCAAAATAGCCCTCTTCCATATTTTCAAGAATGGTCCGGTATTTTTCCTCGGAGAGTCGTATCGCATCTTCCATTCGCCTGCGCTCTGTGACGTCGCGAGTAACTCCTTTAAACCCAATAATTTTTCCTTCTTTATCGCGCAGAGGAACCATCGAATCTTCAACGGCGATGCGTCTTCCATCTTTACGTATATTAATTAAAGGATACCACTTTATTGTTTCACCTGTTTGATAAGCTTTGCGCCATATTCTATAAGTATTTTTTATTTCTTCTTCGGGTACATAAGTTTTATAATTCATGCCGATTAATTCTTCACGGGAATAACCTAAGGTTGCGCAAATCGCGTCGCTGACAAAGGTAAAATTGCCTTGGAGATTAATCTCGTAATATCCTTCTTCTATTTCTTCTAAAACAGTGCGATATCTTTCCTCCGATTGTCGTAGGGCATCTTCCATCTTTTTTCGTTCTGTGATATCTATAAAACTTCCCAGTGCCGCGCGGCACCCATTATATGGGATAGAGGCAATCATTTCTAAAATCCACATTATTTCGCCATTTTTTCTGATATATCTGTACTCATAGCTTTCGGGAGATTTCCCCTTCAAGCTCTTTATAGCTTTTTCCCTGACCATTGCTCTATCTTCAGGGTGAACTCGTTCCAGTGAATTTTTCCCCAAGAGTTCGGGGTCGGAATATCCAGTGATCTTACTGTAAAGAGGGCTGATATAGACAAATTTTCCGCGTTGCACGATATATACACCAACGCCAATATTGGATGTAATGTTTTCTGCCAGGTGAAATAAATCAATCTGTTTTTGGGGAGGCTTTTTAGGCGCTTTGACTGACATACTTCTTCAAATTCCTTATACCTTTGATAGACAAGCTAAATATTAGTTTGGTCAGCGCAGAATAATAATTATCGGAGCAACTGCTTTGTCGCGCATAACAACAGCGGACAAGATTCGCCCAAATGATGAAAGCTGTGATTATATTAAGAAAGAACTTGTGTCAAGAAAATAAACCACGGGACAGCGAGGAGGTTGCTGATAAAAATTATTCGGATAAAAAGCTTGATATTTCAAGACTTTATTTTAAAAAAACCGTGCCGGCATGATGCAAATCAGTAGAAAACATTTTATGATCCTAAAGGGGTTTAGCTTTTTGAGCAAAAGTTTTATTAATTGAAAAGACAGAATATTTTTCCCTTGATGTTAAAAAATATTAAAATGACATCTAAAAATTTATGATATTAGCCATATAGAATTTTATCTTCGTAAATTTGATAAGATTAGCTTGATTTTTTACGCCGCCAATGTTCTATATATAAAATTAAATATTTTTCCGGATAGAAATAAATTGACGGAATTTTGCGGCCGGAATCGCCACAGTTCAATGAATACTGACCTCGCCGGCGGAGCAATAATTCTGCAAAAAAATAAATTGAGGAGTTTGTTATGGCATTAAATCCGTTGGTTGATTCAAGAGATGTAAGGTTTGTTCTTTTCGAGGCGCTGGAAGCAGACAAGTTAAGTAAATACGAGAAGTATGCCAACTTCGACAAAGATACATATGAGGCCACTTTAGAGTTGGCCGAACAACTTGCCATGGAACAGGTTTATCCGGCGAACGCCGAGGCCGATAAGACCGGAGCCGAATATGACCCCCAAACAAAGACTGTTACTATTCCCGCCGGATATAAATCGGCGATGAATCTTTACCGGGAATCCGGCTTTTCCGGTTTGGGCAATAGTCCTGAATGGGGCGGCACTGGTATGCCCGAGGTTATCTGCCGGGCGGTCATGGATTATTTTTCCGCCGCCGCCGTGGCGTTTATTACTTACGATACGTTGAAGGGCGGAGCTTCCCGGCTTATCGAGAACTTTGGTTCCGAAGAATTAAAGAAGACATACATGGAAAAAATGGTATCCGGCCAGTGGGGAGGGACGATGTGCCTTACAGAGTCCGGTGCCGGTTCCGATGTCGGCGCTTTAAAGACCAAAGCGGTCAAGCAAAAAGACGGCACGTATCTTATAACCGGACAGAAGATATTCATCACTGCCGGCGATAATGATATGTTTGAAAATATTATCCATCCGGTTTTAGCCCGTGTTGAAGGAGATCCCCCCGGAACACCGGGAATATCGATATTCATTGTGCCGAAATATCATGTAAAACCCGATGGAAGCCTGGGTGAGCGCAACGACATTATAACCACCGGCATAGAACACAAGATGGGAATCAAAGGATCGGCTACCTGTTCGTTGAGTTTAGGTGACAACGATAAATGCGTGGGTTATCTTTTAGGCGCCGAGCGGCAGGGTATGAAAATTATGTTTCAGATGATGAATGAAGCGCGGCTTGATGTGGCTAATCAGGCATCAGGCGCGTCAAGTTCAGCTTATATGCACGCTGTAACTTACGCGAGAAACAGGTTGCAGGGGACTGATCCCGCGAAAAAGGGAGATACGGCGTATGCGACGATTGTAAAACATCCCGACGTGAAAAGAATGTTGATATGGATGAAAGCGCAGGTGGAAGCGATGAGAATGCTTACCATGCTTGCCGCCTATTCGGCCGATATCAGCCGGGTGGAAAAAGGTGAGGCGGCAAAGGAAGCACAGGCGCTTTTGGATTTTCTTATTCCGCTGTGCAAAGCGGGAAACACTGACTTGGCTTGGCTGATAACTTCCGAGGCCATGCAGGTTTACGG
>Ga0154766_138_pt4 | contig 9117 bp, 9 predicted proteins | sample Rifle2008BG16ft_FD_105774 | JGI IMG/M metagenome (GOLD analysis project Ga0154766, IMG submission 105774) | Deltaproteobacteria bacterium RBG_16_44_11
AAGCAATCTTTTAGCAACATCTTTATCCATGCCTACAGACGAACCGATAACATCCGCGCCGACGTAGGGCACCATTGCCAGCTCCAGCAATCCCTGCAGAGTGCCGTCTTCACCGAAAGTGCCGTGCAGTACCGGGAATATTACATCTACAGTTACTTCCTTATTTTTGTTTTTGAGGTCGTATAGGCGCAGTTGATTATTTTGCTGAAAGTGATTCACTAGCCATTTGCCCTTCTTTTTTAAGGCAAGCACTTTTCCGAAATCTTTGTGCGAGATAATTTCCGGTTTTTCCTGCACATACCATTTTCCATCTCGGTCAATCCCGATGGCCGTTACTTTATATTTATTTTTGTCGAGCGCGGCAACGACAGATGCGGCGGAACAAAGCGAAACATCATGCTCACCTGATCTGCCGCCGTACAAAACGCCAATTTTCATTTTCGCTTTTGGCGCCATAATTATCCTTAAAGAATTTTATCGGTATATTGGGGGAACCATTGTTTGAAAAATTCTACGGCTTCCGGATTTTGCTCCATTGCCGAAACAACATATTTTCCGAAGGCTCCGCCACCGAGCGCGTAGTATCCCAAAGCCGCGCCGCCGATAGCGACAATGCCTATTGCCGCGCCACCCAGGGCAATGCCCCCAATGGCTAATCCGCCTAAAGCAAAAAGCCCCAGACTCAAACCGCCAAAAGATATGACGCCAAGGCTAAGACCACCTATAGCGATCCCACCATACGCAATACCGCCCAGCGCAAAAAATCCTTTGGCGATGTCGCCCAGAGCAAAAAAGCCTTGAGCATGGCCGCGTATCTCGCCTTTTTCAGGATCAGGTCCAATGGCGATATCCCAAAGGGGCATGCCAAACACAATCGTAGATGAACGTTTATGTATGCCTTTATAAAGTTTTGCCGGTTGTTGCATGGCTCCTCCTTTTAATATTATTGTATTATTTTCATAAGATATACGCCTTGAACGGCAAAGTTGTCAATTTAATTTTGGTTTTTCGTATTATCCATAAATACACCGCCCATCTTGACAGCAATCGGTTAAATGCATATATTACTTACGAAATTTGAGAATTATTTATTGGTGAGTTTATGGCTCAATATTTTAATATGGTGCAGCTGCCGATGACCAATAAAGCATTTACAGATGCCGAAAAACTGGTTGCGCGTCACCTTAGGCTGAGCGAAGATCAGTTAAAAAAGAATAAGTATGATGTAAAAACTCTTGCTTATTTGGATCAACATGAAATAAAAGACGGCGCGTTTGCTCATCTGTGCAAGTATTCATATCAAAAGCCGGAAGGTTTGGCTGAAAGCGGCAAGGATGGCTTTGATTTTTACCGTGTCTGCCTGCAGGACAATATTATTCTGAACGCGGTGCAAAGGGCAAACCCTTTTGTAAAGCTTAGCCCCCTGATGCTTTACATTGCCGTGCATGAGTTGATTCATGTTTTACGTTTCGGCAATGGCGAAAGTGATTTTGACGCGCCTGTCGAAGAAAAAGAAAAAGAAGAGAGCATCGTGCACAATTTGACGAAAAACACACTGCAGGTGGTAAAGCTCCACGATATGGAAATAGTTTTAGAATGTTTTAGCAATAATTTTAAAATTGGCGATACATGTAGTTGTGAGGGAGATTTTTAGTATGCCTATTTATGAATATAAATGCCAAAAATGCGGTAGACAATATGAAGAGTTTCAGGGAATAAACGAACCCGACTTGAAAAGCTGTAAATTTTGTAAGGGGAAAGTCCATAAATTGATGTCGCTTTCTTCGTTTAGCTTAAAGGGTTCCGGATGGTATGCGACCGATTATGCCGGAAAGAAAACTCCGGCATCAAAAACTGAAAAAGCTAAAACAAGCGAGGCTTCTGCTGCTAAAGAAACCAGCAGCACAGAGACTGCAAAAAGCAGCAAAGAAAAATAATTAATGAAACTCACTGAAAACGAATGCAGTGAAGTTTGAAGCGTTAGTTGAATTAATCCCGTAGCCTGGTGCTATCGGGATTACTGCTTAAAATAAAGTTGCAGTTCACGGCACAGTTCTTCCGGCACGGTGGGACAAATAATTTCATTATGCAGTTTTTCAAAATAGTTCAAATCGCTGGTGCCCAGCGGATTTACCACAAAACGCGGAACAATCTTTCCCTGCACCCATAAATAACGGTTATTGATCAGCGGAGCATAGATGGACATATTGAAACTTATGAAATTATTCGCGTATAAATAACTGAACACTTTAGCAAGTCCGGCAAGAAGTTCGGTAAAATTAGTTTCCGTTAAATCAAAAAAAGATGTTTTATCGTGAAAAATAAAATCGATTTCTCCGGCCATACCCTTGGGCGCGAAACTGGTCAGCCAAGTGATCGCGCCGGTGCTGGCGATAAACCTTTCTTTCGCATCTTTTTCCAAGGCGATCAAATTGTGCCACAAATTATCCCCGTTTTGAGCCGCCGCGTAACTTTGCGCGCTGGATAAAAGGCGTTGCATAAAATCAGTCGGCTTATGCCCAATGATAGTTTGCAGGTGCGGGTGAATTAATCCGCCGCCGGCCGGCGGCATATAGTTCCAGTTAATGGAGCAGAATTTATAGCCTAAATTCATTTCAGCAACGCGATGAAAATAATCGCGGCAAACATCAAAACCCGCCTGCATGGTTTGCGGCGTCAACTCTTCCAGCGGGATAAAATGCCGTGACGATAAAATGGCCACGGTATTGTTTGCATCGTAAGGAAACGCGTTGGGGAAAAGCTGCGCATCGCCGCGACGGAATTTCCCCTCTGCAATAATATCCGCTGTAAATTTTGGCGTCGTTTTTTCGAAAAGGGTAGAACAAAAAGGACATAACGATTCCGGCGATTTTTCCAGATAGAAATTCAAATCCGGCTTATGTGCCGGGCGAATGCGGTACGGCAGAATGCGGCACGATACGCCGGTAATTTCATCATGGCGTAATTCAATCATGATTTCTTTTTCTTCAAAGTTATTAAAGGGATTAAGATAACGACTTGTTGCTATTTCTTTTTTGAATCCTACATATTTCATAGATTTTCCTTCCGTAAATCGTTTTTATAATTTTCGTTGTGGTGATGTCTTTTAAGGCTTGTTAAAAGAAACCGGTCAACGCTGCGTTGGGATAAATCGTTCCCTAAATTATTTTTGAGTATTTCCAAAGGTATTTCCATACGCGCGGCGCTTCTATGACCGCCGCCTTTACCCAAAGTGCCGAAAGCCCTCTGGGCGATCGCGCCGCAATCCTGCCGATAGCCGTCGCCGCGAAAAGTAATGATAAATCTATCATCGACAATTCCGGCCACAACAACATAATAAGTGCCGATTAGACGCAGATAAAAATCAGCCACCTGTACGCAGGTATCCGCGCTTTCTATGTTTCCCAGGTAACAAATCCGCCTGCCTCGAAAACTATTCATGTGATGGTAGGCGTGGTCATAATATTTTAAAAAGCGGCTGGGCGTCTGATTTAGTTCGATACGCCGGATAAGTTGCATATTGGCATATTTTGTGTGATAGGAATAGGCGCTGATATCTTCGAAAATAGTATCGCGATCAAAATTCCCCGTGTCTGTTTTGATTCCATATAAAAGAGCTGTGTGCAAGTTGCGGGGAATATTCACGCGGGCGCAAAGCAGATATTCGGTTAAAATGCTCGATAGTGCGCCGTAGTTAGGCCGGATATCTTCCCAATCGGCCTGCCATTGGCCTTCGCGGGGGTGATGATCGAAAACCATGAGTGGTTTAATTGCCTTGAGTTCGTCTCTGAAAAAAGAAGGTTGGGCGTCCAGAAGCGCAGTTAGCCGGTAGGCGTTCATATCCACTTTATTAATTAAGGAAATAGCCAAACGCATGGCAAAAACGAATTCAACATTTTGCTGTCTCACCAGCGGCTCCGTGGAAACAAATGCACATTTGGCCAGGCCCTTCGTCCGCTGGATAATTTCGCGCAAGGCCATGGCCGAAGCGATGGCATCGGGATCAGGACTGCCATGCATAAGCAGCAGCAATGAATCATCAGATCGCACCATATCCATGAGCTTTTTAAAATTTTGCTCTGTTTCTTTTTTTATGGGGATGGATTCTGTTTTCATGGCTTAAGATCAGATAAGAAAAACTGCCGGCTAAATGCCTCAGTAAATAAAAATTTTACCCGGATGATCCGCGACAACTTCGCCGACAATGGCGGCATCTGTTATTCCGGCATCATGCATTTTTTTTACAAGATTATGCGCCTGTTTGCCGGTTATGCTGAAAAACAATCCTCCGGCGGTTTGTGGATCAAAAAAAACATCAAAAAGCCAATCCGGGCAGGTCTGTTCTTTTTCGACTTGATTAATGCGAAAATTTTTATTGCGGTAAAGGCCGCCGGGAACAAAACCTGTTTCCACCAATTGGCGTACTCCTTCAAAAACCGGCACGGCGGCGGAATTTATCCGCAGGCCGGCATTGTCGCCTTCGATCATTTCGCACGCGTGTCCTAAAAAACCAAAACCGGTTATGTCGGTGCAAGCATGAACATCGCCCGCGGCGATTATCAGCTCCGAAGTTTTTTTGTTAAGCTGCGTCATGCAAAAGATTGCCTTCGCTACTAGTTCTGGAGGCGCTTCTTCAACTTTTATTGCCGTGCTGATAATGCCCGTACCCAATGGTTTGGTGAGAATCAAGCTGTCGCCGGGTTTCGCGCCGCGGTTGAATAAAACTTTATCCGGATGAATCAAGCCGGTTACAGAAAGGCCGTATTTGATTTCATTGTCTTCCACGCTATGGCCGCCGACCAAAAGAACCCCGGCCTCGCGCATTTTATCCAAGCCGCCGCGCAAGACTTCACGCAGCACGGAAATATCCATTGTCTTGATGGGAAAGCACACAATATTCATCGCGGTCAACGGTTTGCCGCCCATGGCATAAACATCGTTGAGCGCGTTGGTCGCGGCAATTTGACCGAAAATATAGGGATCGTCAACAACAGGAGTGAAAAAATCAACCGTTTGCACCAACGCCAGCTCCGCGGAGAGTTTATACACTCCCGCGTCTTCCGCGTGTTCAAATCCGGTCAGCAAATTCGGATAGGAAATGAGCGGCAAATCGCATAGCGCATTAGATAGGTCTCCCGGACCTATCTTACAGGCTCAACCCGCACCCTGAACTGTTTGGGTCAAACGGAGAATCTTTTTTTCTTCCATTTATCCTCTTTTTTTTGCCAATATGGCTGAATATTTTTAATTAATTGTTTTTAACACATACGTGCGTATTTTCCAACATCAATTGCATCCTTGAATTAAAAAAGCTATTATAAAGACCTTATAGATTTTTTATTGATTTATTTAGTGCAATGAGTTTAAACAAGGAAAAGTTTGGCCAGAAGGCAGGGGCAATGTCCATACGCTACTATAGTACAAATCGTTATTTGAATGATGTCGCGGGAATTAATCCTTTTGGCGGCAAAGTTTCTTTTAAAGAAGCCTTGCTTGCCGGACAGGCGCCGGACGAAGGATTATTTGTGCCCGATTCCATTCCAAAGCTTTCTTTGCCCGACGTTCAAAAACTAAAAGGGAAACCTTATTGGGAAACGGCACTGCTTGTGGCGAGGGCTTTTCTGGCTGATGAGTTTTCCGATGAAATCCTTAAAAGTGTGGTCAAGGACGCTTACAATTTTTCCGTGCCTTTGGAAGAAGTATTTCCAAAGGCCTATTTAATGCGTTTGGATCAAGGCCCTACAGCATCATTTAAAGATTTTGCCGCGCGGATGATGGCGAGACTCATGAGTCATTGCCGTCCGCAAGGTGAGCGTATCAATATTCTGGTGGCCACATCCGGCGATACCGGCAGCGCCGTGGGTGAATCGTTTAAAGGAGTCGCGGGAATTGATGTCACTATCCTTTATCCGGGTAGGGAAGTAAGCCCGCGGCAGAAAAAACAGCTCGACACGATAGGCGGGAATGTTGCGGCTCTTTGTGTGGAAGGTAAATTCGATGATTGTCAGAATCTGGTCAAACAGGCGTTTGCCGATTCTTCTCTTTCTAAGTTTAATTTATCATCTGCTAATTCGATTAACTTCGGCCGGATTTTGCCGCAAATTATTTACTATATTTACGCATACGCTCAACTGGCGCAAGCCGGAGAGGAAGTTATTTTTTCCGTGCCCTCTGGAAATTTCGGCAACGCTCTGGGCTGTGAATACGCGCGCCGCATGGGTTTACCGGTGGCTAAGCTCGTTATGCCCACCAATGAAAACGACGAATTTCCCGTCTTTTTAGAATGCGGCAGATACAAAAAGGTCTCTCCTTCACGCGCTTGTATCTCTAACGCCATGAATGTCGGACATCCCAGCAATCTGGCGCGATTCTTTGAATTGTACGACGGCACTGTTGACCGGACGGGATATGTGCATCGTTATCCTGACCTGGAAGAAATGCGGCGATATATCTATTCGATAAGTGTTTCGGATGAACAAACCAGAAAAACCATAAGGAGCGTCTATGAGCGGTATCATGTGGTTTTAGAGCAACACGGGGCTGTGGGCTGGTCTGGCCTGGAGGCTTATATGAAAAAAACTACCGGCAAGAAATTGGCTATCTGTCTGGAAACCGCTCATCCGGCAAAATTTCCGGAAGAGATTCAAAAACTTTTGGGATTAAAACTGGATTTGCCGGAGGGAATGAAAGATATTGACCATCGCACAGGCAGCGCTATCTCCATGACAAATAATTACGATGATTTCAAAAAGCATCTGCAAAAAAATTTAAAGGTTAAAGAATAAAGTGCAGAGGAGCATGACAATTTGCTGTTTGCCGGCTATTTCAGAAATTTATTTTCTATTAAATCGACAAGGCTTTGGGGATCATTAATATCAAAACAAGGAACGCCAATATCCAGTTTTATATCCGCGGCAATCGCCAGCAAATTATCTTCTTTTCTGCACAAAGGTGCGCGGTTGAGGTCAGAGCGAAAAACTTCAATTTTGGGGAAAGGATTGCCTTTGTATCCTTCGGTAAGAATTATGTCCGCGTTTCTAATATATTTGTCTCTAATTTCATCAAGCGAGTGATTATGGTCAACATCCTGGATTAACGCCAGCTGATGTGGTGAAGAAACTATTGTTGTATTCGCCCCGGCCTTTTTATGCCGCCAGCTATCCTTGCCTTCATGGTCAATATCAAATCCATGCATATTATGCTTTATTGTTGCGACTCGATAGCCTCTTTTCACCAATTCGGGAATTAGTTTTTCCAGCAGGGTTGTTTTGCCGGCATTGGATTTGCCGACTATGGAAACAATAGGTATAATCATTCTTGTTAAAATTGTCCTAAGAAATAAAGAAATTTTGGGAGTACCTGCAAAAAAAGTAAAACGCCGCGTGTTTCTAAATTCATAACATATAATTTCTCGTTTGCCAATTTTGAAGATGGAATTATTGTCCAATAGTAGCTAATGCTCTTTGCCTTTGCCGACTGTCGGAAAAAGTATAGCCGGGCAGCCTATTAAATCCTCCTGTTAACATAGATAGGGTATGGATTTTTCTCTTTATATTTCTTGACAGAAAAGGTGTTTCCTGTTAATAAATATTCGTAAATTGAAGATAAATTTAGATAACTCTAAATCAAATAGGGACGTGCTTCAATGTTCTATGTAAATGGTCATCCAATCAATAGCCGGCTAATTTTACTGCCAACAACAAGCAAGAAAAAAAATATCCTAAAAAAAATTATTATTCAAATTAACATGCTAATATTTCATGCTATATGAAGTGTTTAAGATATTGAATATATTTGTAAATTGCATTTGTTAAATTTTATCGGGAGGGATTATAAATGATTAAGATATTTATCTGTTTTCTGTCAGCAATGTTCACAACCGGCCTCCTTTTTATGGCAACGGTAACCTCTTCAATAGCGGCAGAAACAATTAAATTAGGCGCTGTTTTACCTTTAGCGGAAATTACTGGTAAAGACGCGTCGAGGTCTATGCAATTGGCTGTAAAACAAATCAATGCTGCCGGCGGTTTGTTGGGAAGGCAAGTGGAGTTAATCATCGTTGATGATGAAATGAAAGCTGATAAGGCGGTGGCGGCTGTAGAAAAATTAGTCAATACGGATAAAGTCGATATAATTGTTGGAGGTACAAATAACGCCACAACTATGGAAGTAATACCTGCATTGAAAAAATATACAAAAGTAACGGTTTGGATGGGAGCTTCTTCAAAAAAAGTAGAAGATGCCCTGGAAGGGCAGGACTGGTTTTTCCATCTTCATGCCTGGGATTATCAACTGGGCGCGTATTATGAAAAAATGTGGAGAGAAATTGTACAGAAATACCCGGCTGTTAAAAGGAAAAAAATATTTGCCGCGTATAAGGAAGATCCCTTTGGTTCCGATATTTATAGTGTCGCCAGTCCTTCAGCCATGGCTTATTCAAATGTGATGCAGGGTGAGGCTTACAAGGGCGTTGCTGCCGACGGTACCGATTATCGTGCATTATTAAAAAAAGCCAGAATATTTGGAGCGGATATTTTTATCTGGGAGGGCTCGGAAAAAGATGCCATACCAATGTTGGAAGAAGCTAAAAATAGCGGTTTTGCACCGCCCGTTTACTTAGGCGCTCCTTTGCTATGGCCTGCTGACTTTGGTAAGCAGATCGGCTCTGATGGGGTTATGTTTTACGGCTACTGGCATGATTCCGTAAAAAGCAGGAATAAAGCAAGCAGTGAATATAGTGCCGCGTTCAATACTGAATTCAAAGAAGCTCCGGCTACTTATTTTGGTCCGCTTGCTTATACCAATATAATGATTGTTGCCAATGCCATCAAAAAAGCAGGTTCTTTGGACAGAGAGGCTCTAATAAGCGCCATGGCGGCGACAAACTATGAATCCCCTGTGGGTGACACATTTGCTTTTGCCAGAAGTTTGGGCATTAAGTACCAGGCGGGAGCTTATCCCAAGCTGATACAATGGCAAAGTGGAAGCGCAAAAATTATCTGGCCTTGGGAATTGGCCACCGGCAAATTGATTTATCCGTTTCCGGCCCAGGGTTTCGCTAAAGTGCCACCATTGGAAGAAGCAAAGAAACCCCCTGTTGTCGCGCCTAAGCCGCCT
>Ga0154766_108_pt5 | contig 9077 bp, 7 predicted proteins | sample Rifle2008BG16ft_FD_105774 | JGI IMG/M metagenome (GOLD analysis project Ga0154766, IMG submission 105774) | Deltaproteobacteria bacterium RBG_16_44_11
GCTTTTCCATGGAAAGACACCAGATAATAGGTTTGATCGGCCCGAATGGCGCGGGGAAAACTACATTGCTACGAATGATCACCGGCATTTTGAAACCGGATGCCGGAAGTATCCGCTTTATGGGCAAGGAAATCGCCGGGCGTAAAACATGGGACATCGTAAACAGAGGTATTGTTTCCACCTTCCAGAACATGAGGCCTTTTCGCCGACTTCCTATTCTCGCCAATGTCATGGTGGCGTGTCTCTGTCCACGTGCCCTGAAAAGGGGAGAATGGGTTAAAAAGCTGGAGCAGAAAGCCATGGATGCCTTGGAATTCGCCGGTATTTCGGATATGGCGCGGGAAAACGCCTCAGTGCTTTCGCAGGGAGACCTGAAGAGATTAGAAGTAGCGCGAGCGATTGCCACAGAACCGGAATTGCTTCTCCTAGATGAACCTTTCGGTGGATTGAGCCCCGGAGAAACCGATCTTATGGCCAAATCCATCAAGCGGTTGCACAAAGGTGGACGTTTTGGCCGCTTGCACAGCGAAGGACCGGCGATGATTATTGTCGAACATAAGCTTCATTGGTTAATGATGATCGCTACTCGTATTATTGTATTAAATTTCGGAACTATTATTGCCGACGGAACGCCTGATGAAATTATCAAAGATAAACGTGTAATTGAGGCCTACCTCGGCCAAGGAGGTAATTAGCTTTGTTACTCGAAGTTAAAAATATATCGGTTTGGTATGATAAGGCCATGCTCATTAATGATGTGAGTATGGGTGTAGACACAGGCGAGTTAATCAGCCTTGTTGGGCCCAATGGCGCGGGTAAATCGACGCTGTTGAGAACTATCACCGGATTGGTTGCCTGGGAGAAGGAACTGACAAAGAGGTCAACCCACGGTGAAATTCGGCTGGAAGGTGAGATAACCTTTGATGGCGAACGCATCGAGCATATACCTGCACATGAAATCGTTAAGCGAGGATTGATCCTTAGTCCGGAAAGAAGAAGACCTTTCAAGGAAATGACAGTTATTGATAATCTCCTGGTGGGCGCTTATTTGATAAAAGATAAGGAGAATATTGAAGAAAATTTAGGGAAAGTCTATCAACTGTTTCCCGTGTTGAAGGATCGGTCGCATCAAGTTTCCGGAACGCTTTCCGGTGGTGAACAACAGATGCTTGCCGTGGGGAGGGCTTTGATGTCCAATCCCAAACTGCTTTGTATTGATGAGCCCTCGACCGGTCTTGCTCCCATTTTACGGGCCGAGGTATTCCAGAAGATTGCCGAAATTAGTAAATTAGGGATTACCATCCTGCTGGTTGAGCAGGAGGTAAGCACGGTCTTTAAAATGGCTACCCGCAACTATGTTCTTTCCTCCGGGAAAATTATCGCCGAAGGGAAAGGCGAGGAATTGTTGAAAAACGAGGTACTTCGTAAAACTTATCTGGGTCTCTAGTTTCCCGGCAATTAATTTATTTTATATTTCTAAGTATGTCATTCCTGCGTAAGTGGGAATGACATTTCATTTTTTGTACCAATATTTGTATATCTGAACCTTTATTTTTAGCGATCAATCGTTGATTAAATGTTGAAATTGTTTTTAGCAAGTAAAGACCTATTAATTTTTGCTTTCACGAAATATAGTATCGGTGTATGCTAATAAAAAGTTAATTAACTCTCTTGCTGAGAGTTAATAAGTTTCTATGAAACAGGCAAATACTTCGGAAAATTCAAAGGTAGCCAAAGCAGCAGGCGTCGTGGGCATTTCTACGATGCTCAGCCGCATATTCGGCCTTATCCGGGACATAGTTGTTGCCGCCTTTTTTGGCGCTGGTTGGATATATGATGCGTTTTTGGTTGCGTTTCGCATTCCTAATCTTTTAAGAAGAATAATTGGTGAAGGTTCGCTTACCGTTTCTTTTGTTCCTGTTTTTACCGAATATCTCCAGAAAAAATCTAAAGACGAAGCGTTGGAATTGGCCAATATAGCCTTTACCTTATTGTCAATAATCTTAGTTATTATTTCCCTGCTTGGTGTTTTATTCTCACCCCTTATTGTTGCCTTGAACGCACCCTGGTTTATAAAAACGCCTGATCAATTTGCTCTGGCTGTATTTTTAAATCGTTTAATGTTTCCATATATTTTCTTTATGTCTTTGGTGGCCCTGTGCATGGGCATTTTAAATTCCTTCCGGCATTTTGCCGCCCCCGCTCTTTCACCAGTGATTTTAAATATATCCATGATATTGGCCACGTTGATACTGTACGATTATTTCTCCCAACCGATTATCGCTCTTGCCGTGGGCGTAATGATCGGCGGTGTGCTGCAATTAGCAATGCAGTGGCCGTTTCTTGCAAAGTTCGGAGTAAAATTTAAATTTCGAGTAAACTTACATCATCCCGGAATCAAGCAGATAGCTATTTTGATACTACCGGCAATGCTGGCTGCGGCGGTGAATACAATTAATGTTCTTGTTGGGACAATTCTTGCTTCATTTTTACCCAAAGGAAGCATTTCTTATCTATACTACGCCGACCGGATTATGGAACTGCCCCTGGGGATTTTTGCCATTGCTATTGGTACAGCAGTTCTACCTAGTTTTTCAAAGCATGTTACCAATGGAGACTTTGCAGAATTAAAATCAAGCATATCCTTTTCCCTGCGGCTGATGCTTTTTGTGACAATTCCCGCTATGATCGCGATGATGGCCCTGCATTTACCGATTATTTCTGTTTTGTTCCAACGGGGCGCTTTTGATGTCAAGGCGGCTATTTTAACATCTCAAGCATTATTCTTTTATGCACTGGGGTTATGGGCATTTTCCGTTATCCGTGTAATTGTTTCCACTTTTTTCTCTTTACAGGATTCTAAATGGCCATTAAAGGCGGCAGTAATAACGCTGGTTGTCAATTTCTTGGCAAGTCTTGTCTTGATGCAGTTTCTAAAACACAACGGTCTGGCTCTGGCCAATTCCCTGGCGGCAGTTATTAATGTTATAATTTTGTCTGTTGTTTTAAAGAAAAAAATCGGGACATTTTTAGACCGCAGTTTTTATTCATCAGTCATCAAAATAATTATTTCTTCGTTAGTTATGCTGGCAGCGCTGATGGCGGTCGATTTCTTCTTACCCTGGAATACAAATGCGCACTTTAAAGCACGGTTGATTTACCTTAGTATCTCTATTGCCGTTGGCGGGGCAGCATTTTTTGTCTGCTCATATCTTTTAAAAAGCCCGGAGGTTTACGGCATTATCAGTCTGCTGAAAAAAAGATTTACGCGTCGATAGTATTCAAAATTATTGACTTCAGAAGCTCAAAATGATAGTGGTCTTGGTCATTTAGGCAAAGACAAACTTTTTTATTTATAGAGAATAACATGTTGGATATTAAGTATTTAAGGCAAAACATAGGGCTTGTCGGTAAAAAAATGAATCAAAGAGGTCAGTCAATTGATTTTGACCGGTTCTTGGGTTTGGATATAAAAAGGAGGGATATTTTGTTGGCAGTGGAAACACTGCGCAACGAGCGTAATGACGCTTCCAAAAAAATTGGCGAACTCAAGAAAAAGAAAGCTGATGCCTCCGCTTTGATTGCCGAAATGAGCGAAGTTTCGGAAAAAATCAAGGGACTCGATGAGAATTTAAAGCTTACCGAAGAAGAGCTCAATAACTTCATGTTGATGATTCCCAATATTCAGCATGAATCGGTGCCCATTGGTCAGGGATCGGAAGACAATCCTATTCTGCGCAGTTGGGGAGAAAAGCCGGTTTTTAGCTTTGAACCGAAAGCTCACTGGGATATCGGAGAGAACCTGAATATTTTGGATTTTACCCGCGGGGCAAAAATAGCCGGAGCGCGTTTCACTTTGTATCGAGGAGCGGCCGCCTCTCTGGAGCGAGCATTGATTAATTTCATGCTCGACTTACATACAGGCGAGCACGGGTATACCGAAGTGCTGACGCCATTCATTGTTAATCGGGAAAGTATGATCGGTACCGGCCAGTTGCCGAAATTTGCGGAAGATCTTTTTAAAATCGAAGGAATGGATTATTTTTTGATTCCTACCGCGGAAGTTCCGGTCACGAACATTTTTCGCGATGAAATATTGGATGAAAAACAGTTGCCGATTCATTATGTGGCTTATTCGCCTTGCTTTCGTTCGGAGGCTGGTTCTTACGGTAAGGATACACGCGGATTGATTCGCCAACATCAGTTTAATAAGGTGGAAATGGTCAAGTTCACCAAGCCGGAAAATTCTTATGATGAATTGGAAAAATTGACCGCCAATGCGGAAGAGGTACTCAAGAGATTGGGAATTCATCATCGCACAGTAAGTCTTTGCACTGCTGATTTGGGTTTTTCTTCCGCTAAGACTTATGATGTGGAAGTATGGATGCCGGGGCAAAATGTGTATCGTGAAATTTCTTCCTGCAGTAACTTTGAAGATTTTCAGGCGCGTCGTGCTTCGATTCGATATCGGCAGGAAGAAAGCGGCAAAGTGGAATTTGTTCATACATTAAACGGTTCGGGTCTGGCCGTGGGTAGAACGGTGGTGGCTATTTTGGAGAATTATCAACAGGCGGATGGATCTGTTTTGATTCCCAAAGTATTACAGCCTTATATGCGAGGTGTTGATAAACTTTTATCGCCAAAGGCGTAGTGAGAAGCATTATACAAATTGGCAGTCAAAATACGTTTAGGAGCCGATGACGAAGTCAACAACGGTAGGCGAATGAATGCAAATTTGTATTGTTAATGGAGGGATGGCCGAGAGGTCGAAGGCGGCGGTCTTGAAAACCGTTGACCGAAAGGTTCGCGGGTTCGAATCCTGCTCCCTCCGCCAGTAAATTGTAAAACGCGTCGAGAATCCAACAGACGCCTTATTTTAAATATCGACCGGATAAAAAAGCGGAGAGATGGCTGAGTGGTCGAAAGCGATCGCCTGCTAAGCGATTGTACGCCCCTAAAAGGTGTACCGCGGGTTCAAATCCCGCTCTCTCCGCCAGCTTTTATTATTTTCTCCTTTCTTCACTTTTCTATCCGTCAGAAAAATCAAAGTTAAGGAATTTGGAATATGGACTGGGGTGATAATTTTGTCTTGCTGGAAACACTGCGTAAGGATAAAGAAAATTCCCAAACCCTTTTGTTTGCTGATCCGGTCAATATAATCACCTGCCATCAAAGAACCGAATTGCAAAAAAGCTTCCGGCAAATTGAGCGCTATTTACAAAAAGGGTTTTATCTGGCCGGATTTTTATCCTATGAAATGGGTTATGCTTTGGAAGAAGCCTTAATCAGCTACAGCAGGAAGCAAAACTATCCTTTGATCTGGCTTGGAGTATACAATAAGCCCTTCAGACTGAATTCTCCCGTTGTTAAAAATATAGATAGCAACTACTATCTTTCTGAACCACTTTTGGCGACAGATTTCATTGAATATAAAAATAATGTTGATGCAATTCAAAGCCTTATCGGCTGGGGAGAAACTTATCAAATAAATTACACTTCAAAATATAAATTTAATTTCACCGGAAATATTTTTGATTTTTATACACAACTGAAAAATAATCAGAAAGTTTCGTATTCTGCTTTAATTAATTACAATGATAATTTCATTATTTCCCTTTCGCCGGAATTGTTTTTTAGAGTTGCAAATGATCGAGATATTACCGTAAAACCAATGAAGGGAACCGCTCCGATAGGATCTTCTTCAGCTTTACTGTCAGCTGACCCGAAGAATACCAGCGAAAATGTCATGATTGTTGATCTGCTGCGCAATGATTTAGGCAGGATATGTCTTCCCGGCTCAGTTTGTGTAAAAAAACTATTCACGATAGAAAAGTATAAGACATTATTGCAGATGACTTCCACAATTACCGGCAGATTACAACCACAAGTTAAGTTATTCGACATTATTCAGAGCTTGTTTCCCTGCGGTTCTGTAACTGGTGCACCTAAAATTCAAAGCATGAAAATAATTCGATCTTTGGAGAAGGGACCGCGCAATATTTATACAGGGGCAATAGGGTATTTTAATCCGGATGGACAAGCAGTTTTTAATGTGGCTATACGCACGATCGATTTGCAATTACGGCCGGATAAAAAATATAAAGCCTTTATGGGGGTGGGCAGCGGTATTGTTTATGATTCCAAGCCGGATGAAGAATATCAGGAATGTCAGATTAAGGCGCAATTTCTGACAAAGGCAATTCCCCAATTTGCTCTGATTGAGACGATGCTATTTACGGATAGTAAAATCAAATACTTAGATCTGCATCTCCGGAGACTAAAAAAATCAGCGCGATATTTTGGTATTTCCTGCGATATTACCACCACTAAAAAACAGTTGCAGGAGTATGCTAAATATTTTGTCGGTAAAATGCGCCTGCGTCTTTTGTTAAAGTCAAATGGGGAAATCGTTTTAGAGCATCTGCCGATAATTGCTCCGATTACGTCACGGGCTATTGTACTTTCCAGCTTTAAAACGAAATCCAATAATTCTTTCCTGTACCATAAATCAACGCACAGAAATTTATATGATAAAGAATTTAAAAAGTTTTCGGCTAAAAATTATTTTGATGTAATTTTCTGCAATGAAAAAAATGAAATTACCGAAGGGGCGGTATCCAATATATTTATCCAAACTAAAGGGCGATATTTTACACCGCCATTGAGTTGCGGTTTGCTTCATGGCATTCAACGGCAAATAATGATCGGCAAACTCAAGGCAAAAGAAAGGATTCTCTATCTAAAAGACCTGAAAAACGCGGATAAAATTATTCTGACAAATTCTGTTCGTGGGGCAACGGAAGTTATTCTTAAGAAAAGTTGTTGATCTTATTGTTTTTATTAAAATTAAGCGATGAACAGGCCATAAAATATTTTAGTTAAAGTCGCTGCATGATTTTCATTTTGCTACAGAGGTAATTATGTGTTATACGGCTGCCTCAATAATTGCTAAATAATACGCGCCCATGGCTCAGCTGGATAGAGCGCCAGACTACGAATCTGGATGTCGGAGGTTCGAATCCTCCTGGGCGCGCCAGAAAATAAAAGGGATGATCTCTTACATCCCTTTTATTTTTTTCCTGGTTTTTCGTCATCCGACCCGTTTTCGTGAAAACAGGACGATGATTTGGATCCAGACGGCATCTCGGATGGGAAGACGAAGCGGACAGCCCGTTCATAGAGCAAATAATCCCACGCCCAGTTGATAAGAACCATCATTCGGTTGCGAAACCCGATAAGATTGAAAAGATGAATAACCAGCCAGAGAAACCAGGCAATAAAACCGGTATAGGTTCGAGAGCCGATGGCTACTCCGGCGGATTTACGGCCGATGGTAATCATTGAGCCCCGATCATGGTAGCGAAAAGGATCGAGTGCTTGTCCGGCAATTTGCCGCAGAACATTTTGCGCGGCGGTAATGCCGGATTGAATAGCTACTTGGGCGACCATCGGCAATACTTGAGTTTTGTCCTTGATAGAGGCCAGATCGCCAATGACATAAATTTCCGGGTGATCGGGCACCTGTAAAGTATTCCGAACGGGAACTCGTCCATCGCGTCCTGTGGTAATACCGGATAACTCAGCTAACGGTTCTCCTTTGACACCGGCAGTCCACACGACTGTCCTGGTAGAAATATTATCCTGTCCGCTTAAGAGCACCGCGTCCGGCGTTACTTCCCCGACTTTTGCCTGCAGGCGAACGTCAACGCCCATCTTTCTTAGCTTCTCCAGCGTGTATATGCGTACGGATTGCGGCATATTGGCAACCAATCCATCTGCTGCTTCTAAAAGAATGATGCGGACGCTCTGAAAATCAACAGACCGGTAGTCTTTGACCAGGGGGCCATGAATTAGTTCGCTCAGGGCTCCGGCATATTCCACTCCCGTAGCTCCACCGCCGACAATAACAAATGTAAGCAGGCTTTCGCGTTTGGCCTCATTTTTCTCCCGCGCGGCGGCTTCAAAACAACAAATGATATGATTTTTTAGAGTAACGGCTTCTTCCAGCGTCTTCAGAAAATAAGCATTTTCTTCCACGCCGGGCATGCCAAAAGAGTAGGTGATACTTCCCGTTGCTAAAATCAGGTAATCATAAGGAATTGCTTCACCGTCTGTTTCAATGACGCGGGTTTGCAAATTGATGCGCCGGGCATGCGCCAATACAAAGTCAATGTTGGGAAGCTTCCAGAAGATGCTGCGCACGGGGTAGGCGATGTCTTCCGCTTCTAATTCAGCGGCGGCCACCTGATAAAGAAGGGCAAGAAAAGTGTGGTAATTGTTCCTATCAACGACAAGGACATCAACATCTCCCCGCGCCAGAATCCGGGCCGCCCATAATCCGCCAAACCCCGCGCCGATAACGACTATTCGCGGTTTACTGTGTGTGGGGTCTTTTACCAATGCTTTTGCCCTCTCGTTTAATTAAGTAAACGCAATAATCCTACATCACGGAAAATAATTGTTTAAATACGATTTAATCTATCGAATCAATATTTGTAAGGCGCCAGGCTATTTATGGAACCAGTCCCCGTTTTTTTAGTTCCATGCGGACGTCTATCCGGCGCCCTCTCAGTTCTTCAGCTGTATATCCAGTTGCCCCCGAGCTGACACCTACCCCGCCGCCAGTATGTCTTCCAAAACCCCCTATTCCGACACCAACTTGCGGGCCTGATTGCTTTTCCTGGCTTTCTATTTCATCATTCAGGCGATAGAAATAGCGCAGAAGATCATCGTTGCTCATTTTTTGATAATTTTCGGCAAGTAATTCTTTTGTCTTATCCGCGCATCCAAAAACTAAAAACACAGCTGCGATAATAAGCAATGATAAAACAATGCTCTGCTTAATCTTCATCATATATTCTCCTTTTTTAATGCTGCCGTTGTTGTTTCAATATCCACAGATATTTTTTACCAATTTTTCAAAACTTTATATTTACAAATTTTTATGTATTATATGCGTAATTTTTTATTTGTCTACAGGGAATTTTAGATTGTCACGGCGCCAACAAAAACCCCCTCAAAGCATTTTGCGATGAGGAGGGGTTGGTATTTTATCAGATCATGTTTTTCGTGTTGCG
>Ga0154766_135_pt12 | contig 8990 bp, 8 predicted proteins | sample Rifle2008BG16ft_FD_105774 | JGI IMG/M metagenome (GOLD analysis project Ga0154766, IMG submission 105774) | Deltaproteobacteria bacterium RBG_16_44_11
AAAAGCCTGGGTGATTCCTGTTCAGACTAAAGCACCCAAAGCCGCCGGCGCCATTCATAACGATTTTGAGCGAGGATTTATCAAAGCAGAAGTTATGTCCTACGATGATTTTATCGCCCATGGCGGGTCTGCCGTGCAGGTTAAATCCGCCGGCCGCCTGCGCCTGGAAGGAAAAGATTATATTGTGCAGGACGGTGATATTATAAATTTCCGCTTCAATGTATGATGCTAGTTTTAGAGCAATATCGGCATTAGAGATATTAATATTATTTTGCCCAAGCATCATTCTTTAAAAATTATTAAAACTCATATATTTTTCGATTTATCTCTTCTGGACTATTCTGAGACTCAGAAGAGATTTTTCATTCTAACACCTCCCGGTCGGCAGGTTGCGCTTTGCGCCCGGAAGGTATTTTCATTGGGAGCTTTTTTAAAATATGCTTTTATAACTAAACTAATATTGAGATTTCCTGGACTTCACGCGTGATTTTAATTCTCTTGACTCCAAAGTTTCTTCTTCCTATAATTAAAAAAAATAATAATTCGCGTCTACTCCTTACAGGACAGGAAGAAAATCAAACGCAAAGGATTGAAGGTATAAGATCTTTGAAAAATGCCACTTATGTAATTGCGACGGAATGTGCCCTTTAGGGTAATCCCGATTTATTGTGGTGAAGCAATTTAAGAGTTTATGAATATTGAAGAGATTGCCGCATCACTTTGTTCCTTTCAATGACACGAGGAACAGTTTTTCAATGGTTTAATATGCGGTTACTGTCTGGAAAAAGACCATGACAACAGATGAAAAACAAAAAAAAGATGCCCCAAAAACACAGCAGCTTGATCAAAGCGAGCTGATTGCATCCCTGCAGGAATCGCTGAAAAGGTACGAGACGATTCTCGATGATCTGGATGTTTACATGGGAGAAACGGATCTCGAGGGCAACATTACTTTCATCAACGATGCCGGATGCAGAATGATGGAATTGTCGCGGAAAAAATTGTTAGGCCTTCACTATAAGTTTTGGACGACCCCCGAGACAGCAGAGAGAATTCGTCAAATTTATGAAAAAATATACATAACCGGCATTCCCGTCAAAAATGTGGTTTTCGAAGTAATAGACAAGCATGGCCGGCAAAGAATGGTCGACCAATCCATTTCTGTGATTCGCAATGCGGAAGGAGTTATTACAGGCTTCCGCAATGTAGCGCTTGATATTACGGACCGCAAAGAAGCGGAGGATAAACTGCGGAAGAGCGAAGCACGTTACCGTTTACTCGCGGATAATATGACCGATGCGGTATGGATGATGGATATAAATCTTAATGTCCTTTATGCCAGTCCATCGGTTAAAAAATTGATAGGATACACAAATGAAGAAATTAAGCAGAGAACGCCGGAGAGTTTCCTGACGCCGGAGTCGTTCAATAATGCAATGGCGGTATTCTCAGAGGAGGTTATAAAGGCGAAGGCAGATCCAAGCTATTTACCCATACGTACCTTGGAACTAGAATTCTACCGCAAAAACGGTACGACATACTGGTCGGAAAGCACTTTTAGTTTCATCCGCGATGAGAATGGAATTCCCGTGTCTATTTTGGCCGAGGGCAGGGACATCACCGACCGTAAAGAAGCGGAAGATAAATTAGCCGAACATCGCTCAAGACTGGAGGCTATTTTCAGGAGCGTCAAGGATGCCATCATTACAGTAGATCCTAATCTGATGGTTATCGAAGCCAATAAATCCACGGAGAATATCTGTGGTACAGAAGTCAAGGAAATTATCGGTAAGGAATTCCCCCGATGCCAACGCCATTGTAATCAAGCCTGCCATGAGGTTCTCAGGCAAACGCTGGAAAAGAAGACGGCAATTAAGGAATATCGAATTGAATGCGATAATCAACACAGGCTTCAACAGATAGTCAGTTTGTCAAGCTCTTCCCTTCTTGATCCACAGGGTAAATTTATGGGAGCGGTACTAGTCATTCGAGATATAACTCTATTGAGAGACCTGGAAAGAGAATTGCGGGAACGAAACCAGTTTCAGAACATTATTGGCCGAAATAAAAAAATGCAGGATATTTACAGCCTCCTGGAAGACTTAGCCACTGTGGATACAACCGTTCTGGTTACCGGTGAAAGCGGCACAGGAAAAGAACTAGTCGCCAGGGCTCTTCATTACAGCGGAAAACGGGCATTCAAACCTTTCATCACGGTGAGTTGTTCCGCCCTGGCGGAAAGTTTGCTGGAAAGCGAACTTTTTGGCCATGTGAAAGGGGCATTTACCGGAGCTATTAGAGATAAACAGGGCCGTTTTCAGGTGGCTGACGGGGGCACAATTTTATTAGATGAGATTGGAGACATTTCTCCCTTAATCCAGCTGAAACTTCTTCGCGTATTGCAGGAAAGGGAATTTGAGAGAGTGGGTGAATCAACGCCTCAGAAGGTAAACGTTCGTGTGATTGCCAACACCAACAAAGATCTCAAAGAAAAAGTAAACAGGGGTGAATTCCGGTCGGATCTTTATTATCGTCTCAAGGTCGTGGAAGTCGCCTTGCCGCCCCTAAGAGAGAGGCTTGAGGATTTACCCCTTTTGATTGATCACTTCCGCCAGTCATTTAACGAAAGATTAAAAAAGAATGTTGAAGGTATATCCAATGAGGTATTAAGTACTTTCATGAATTATACTTGGCCGGGCAATGTGCGGGAACTGGAGCATGTTATGGAACATGCTTTTGTCCTTTGCCATGGAGCAACCATTACCATTCATCATTTGCCGGCGGATTTGAGACATTATGATTATAGCGGCGAAAAACTCCCTTCCAGGCTTCAAACAAAGAAACGTCTGGATATTGAAGAAATCCTCGATGCGTTAAAAAAAACCGGGGGCAATAAGGCGAAGGCCGCGCAATTGTTAGGTATTTCCCGACAAACATTCTACCGTAAAATTAACGCCAAATAACTAAAAGTGAATAAATATCTGTAACATGTAACACTTATGTAACGTTACGTTGATGTCACTTGTTACATAAATCGGTCGCTTGTTCCCTCACTGTCAAAAATATTTCGTATAAATAACAAGTCATTATAAATGCCCATTTTTTAAATGTTTCGGGCATGAATTATGCAAATACTCTTTAAATTTTCCAAGTCAATAGAAGTTGCAGCAAGAAGTATTTTTAAAAAATATTTTAAGTGTCAGGAAAGGAGTTTTTATGAAAGTTGCAAAAACTGTATTGGCGTTAGGAATTACCATGCTGATGGCAATCAGCTTAGCCCACGCGGTGGAAATCGGGCCCGCTCCTACATCCACTAGTCTCAACAGCGATGGGAGTTTCGCGGTATCGTCAGCCAGCGTCTCCAGTTCTGCGTGCGGCTCGGGTTGCGCCGGCGGCACAGTCTATTACCCGAACACCGCCGGTTCTTACGGCGTGATTGCTGTATGCCCGGGTTTTACCAACACAAGCTCGGCGATTTCCTGGTTTGCCCGCCGAATGGCCACGCACGGTTTCGTGACCATAGCGATGAACACCAACAGCAGGTATGATTTCCCGGCAAGCCGCGCCACTCAACTGCGCGCCGTGCTCAATTACCTGGTTAATTCATCGAGCAGCACGATCCGCTCGCGTATTCGCTCCGCTGACCGCGGCGTGTCGGGATACTCGATGGGCGGCGGCGGTACGCTCCTTGCGTCAAGGGATGATTCGACTTTGAAAACCGGCGTTCCGATGGCGCCGTATAATTCGGGTACCATCTCGGGAGTGAACGTGCCTCAGATGATTATCGGCGGCAGCAACGATTCCATTGCACCCGTTAGTTCCATGGCGAGACCCTTCTACAATAACATTCCGAGCACCGTTAAGAAGGCCTTAGCCGTGTTGAATGGCGCTTCACACTTAACTTTTACAAGCTACGATGAGCGTGCCGCCCGCTACGGTGTGGCTTTTGCCAAACGCTTTGCCGATGGCGATACGCGTTACACCCCGTTCCTGTGCGGCGCCGAGCATACGGCGTACGCCACAAGCTCACGCTTCACCGAATATAGCTCGAATTGCCCGTACTAACTAAGTAAGCTGGTTAACACAGAACGCGCCGGATCGCTCTATAAACGGTCCGGCGCGTTTCCATTAAAAATAAATAAAATTGGTTGCGGCGTTGACAAAGCGCCATATTTTGGTAATCTTACAAAAGAAGTTGTATTGGAGGACGTGGGCATCATGAAGAAACGAATCCTTTTGGTCGTGTTAATACTGCTGGTTGTTGCAGGTGCAGCAATCTACTTGATGCGTGATGACCATATGGCGCAATACAACAGTGTCGCCCGGCACATTCTTGCGGCTGAGTCATCTAATAAATTTTCTAATGAAATTACCACTGCCTGCGGCACGCCGGATTGCAAGGTAGTTATTGCCGCCACGGAAAGTGAAAATAAAAACGAAAAAACAAGCAAAAAAGAAGAAATCTACAACATGTTTCAAGCCGATGCGCACGGGAATCTTGTGTTGAACGAGACCACGCGCTTAAATATTGAAAAATTATATGCGCTGAACACGCCGGAGGAATTAGCGGAAAAAATGAAAAAACTGTCCACTGTGCTGCCCGACACGGCGCTTCGCCAGGTGGCCAATCTGGTCGATTACTTCGGCAAATATATAAGAGATGTCAAAGAAACCTACCCATCGGATGTGGAGCTGGAAACAGTGGAAGATGCGCTGGCCCAACTCAAGGGAATGCATGATTTGCGCCTGATGCATTTTGGCACCGATGTGAACAATGCTTTTTTTGCCGATGAGGAAAAACTGAGTCTCCAGTTGCTGTATTTAATGTTTATAGAAAAAGACAAGAATTTATCTCTGGATGAGAAAGCCCAACGGGCGCAGCAGCTTCTGCAATCCAGTCCCGAACTGGCCGCCACATATGATCCTGATCGTAAATAAACGGAAATTAATGAAACGATAGACGTCGTTTTTTGTCGGCTTCTTTTGCCGTATATCTGATACTTTACAAATTATTCCAAAAAAGTTAGCTAATTATGCGGAAAAGATGGGCTCGGTGTGACGCGCAGGTTAAATCTGCCGGCCGCCTGCGTCTGGAAGGAAAAGATTATATAGTCCAGGACGGTGATATTATAAATTTCCGCTTCAATGTCTAATTGTTAAGCATAGCCATTATTTTGGCGTGAAAATCATCCGGCGTTTCACTGTTTAGCGCAATAATTTCTCCGGGGCAAATTGCCTGCCTGTCTTTGGTAAGAATGTTCTCAACAGTATTTTTAGCCTTAATCGGGATGCCGTTTTCTTCCAGAAATTTCTTTGCCGGTTGCGAAACTAAAAGCGTTTGTATCTGAGATATGATTCCCGCATAAACAATAAGCTTTGCCGCGGCCAGGCCAATTACTTTGTCAAATAGAATGAAAGTGCTTTTCGATTCGCGGTATTTTTCCAGGCATTCCCAAAGAGGCTTTAATCCATTTGCTTGGGAAGAAAAGATGATTTTATCGCCCTGAACCAGGGCCAGAGAATATTTGGTAAAATCCGGTTTCAGCATAATAATGTTTCCTTCACGAAAATTTATCAATTAAATTCCTTACGATTTTACCTCCGATAGTTTCCCGTGAGTGCAAGGCACCGTAGGGGCAAATTTCTATACAACAATAACAGCGGATGCATTTTTCATAATCAAATTTGATTCCAGCTTTGCGCTCGGTAATAGCCTGGGCCGGGCACATCGTCCAGCATTGACTGCAAAGCCGGCACAAATTATCTTCGCAAACAGGCAAGGGCATTGTATGCCGGCGTAAAAAATTATGCAGGAAGCGCGGACCGAAGATTAAACCTTCCGGCACCGGCAGATGGAAATTTGATATCGCGGGTAATTTACCGTCTATTACATAAGCAGAAAGTATATTATTTTCTTTGGCGACTTTTAAAACCGGCATACTTTCATAATCTATCCCGACCATTTTACATACTGCCATATCCAAAGCGAAAGTATCGCCGCTTCCCATTATAACGCCTATGCTTCGGGGTTTTCCTCTTTTACCGGGGCCTTCACCTTCCAGGGCGAGAATGCCGTCCAATATCGATACGGTCGGGCGCACCGCCTGATGAATGGCTACTAACAGGCGGGCAAAGGCCATCGTGTCAGTGCCGGCGCGCATGTGCCATTGCGATTTTTTAAAGCCGACAATACAACCAAACATATTTTTTACGCCTAAAGTTAAAAGCATCTGGCAGTGAGTTTTTAGTTTGGGCAAATTGATAATGACATCCGCATCGATTGCGTCTTTGGCTATATCAATATGGCCATAGGGCTTGCCAATATCAACGCTCACGGTATTTTTAAAGGGAGAACAGATAACGTCGAGACCGGCTAGGGCGTCTCTAGTGCCGTTTACTTTAAGGATATTTTCAAAAGAACCGATGGCCGGAGAATCGGAAACCTGCGGTCGGGCGCCTTTTTCTAAAACATATTCTACCGCTGCTTTAATGATTAAAGGGTGAGTTAGGATCGCGTCTTGGGGAGCCGCGGCGGAAAGCATATTGGGTTTTATCAAAACGCGGTTACCCGGCTTAATTTTTTCACCGGCAAGCATTTCGATAATTTCAAAGAAAACAGGTTTGAGCTGTTCGTAGTTATAAGAAGCTTTGCGGACTAAGACATTGGCCATGATTAGTTAGCTCAAATTTGCATAAAGAAAGGAATTGGATTATTTAAATAACTATTCTCTGGAGCCGATGGCCAGAATCGAACTGGCGACCTACTGATTACGAATCAGTTGCTCTGCCGGCTGAGCTACATCGGCGTCCATTTTCCAAAAGAGAGGACGTATTTATCGTAAGGTGAAGGGCTTGTCAAGGTTTTAGGTGCGCTTGAAATATTCCTTAAATGTTGACTTCCCGGCGGTTTTCCTTTAGCCTGCAATATAAATTCAAAAACTTAATGCTTATGGCAGCTGATATGATAATTTTTCTTTTGACTTTTTTCTGCCTGTACGGCGGGATAAATTTTTATTTCTTTTTTCGGGCCCGGAGCATCTTTCACTTTTCCGGCGTTTTGCAGGGTTTGCTTCTTTGCCTGCTGATTTTACTCATTATCGCGCCGGTTCTCGTGCGCGTTCTTGAATCCCTGCGCTACGAACATCTGGCGCGGGGAGTTGCGTGTGTCGGATATGTCTGGATGGCGTTTGTTTTCCTGTTTTTCTTTTTGGGCATTTCTTTCGATCTTATTCGACTTTTGTACAAAGCATTCGGGACGGGAGCGGCTTCGCTTAAAACAATTTCATTTGGGCTAGCGACATTTCTGTCCATAATTCTGGTTACTTACGGCTATCTAGATGCTCAGCAAATCCGGGTGAAACATCTGGAAATTCCGATGGAGCAGATCCTGCCAGAAAACGGAAAACTACGCATCGTTCAGATATCCGATGTCCATGTGGGGATAATTATCCGCGAAAAACGTCTGGACCTTATTCTTGAGCGCATCAGAGAAGCCAAGCCTGACATTCTGGTTTCCACCGGCGATTTACTGGACGGAGAGCTCGACAACATCATGCAGGATGCCGAGCGTTTTGCCGCTATTGAAGCAAAATACGGAAAATTTGCGATTTTGGGCAACCACGAGTATTACGCGGGCTTGAAACGGTCAATTGAATTTACCGAAGCCGCAGGTTTCAAGCTGTTGCGCGACGACAGCACGCGAGTGGTGGGCATCACAATTTTCGGCGAGGACGATATCACTGGACGGAAGCCCGGCGAAACAAAGAAAAGTGAAGTCTTTCAGAAGGCGCTTTCTCAAAAGCGCGAGGGTTTTGTCCTGCTTCTGAAACACCAGCCCTATATCGACAAAAAGGCCGAATTCAGTTTGCAGCTTTCCGGTCACACGCATGGTGGACAGCTTTTTCCCTTCGGCCTCGTCATACGTTTGTTTTTTCCGAAGATCTACGGTCTCCACGCACTGGCTCCGAATAAACTGCTGTATGTCAGCCGCGGCACCGGCACCTGGGGTCCGCCCGTGCGCGTCTTCGCCCCGCCGGAAATTACCGTCATTGATATTATCGGGAAGAAAGCCAAATAAGATAATCTAGAATATTTTACTGCGGATAAAGTTAATCGCATTGCGGAAAATCGCCAGACCCTGGCCTTCTTCGGGGAGGTCCTCCCTGGTCCAGCGAGGGTGGTTGGTGCGGTGCAGATATGCTTCGGGGTGCGGCATTAGGCCAAAGAGCCTGCCTGTTTCATTGCAAAGCCCGGCGATGGCACTCACTGCGCCGTTGGGATTGGCCGGATAGTCCATGGTGATATTTCCGTCGGCGGTGCAGTACTTTAACGCATATAAATTCTTTTTATCTATTTGTTGGAGAATGGCTTCACTTTCCGGAACAAACTTTCCTTCACCATGGCGCACAGGATAATAGACAACATCGATGCCGCGTGTAAAGATACAGGGGCTTTGCGCGTTGGCTTTGAGATAAACCCAGCGGTCTTCAAACCGCCCCGAATCGTTAAAGGTCAGCGTCGAACTTTGTTTAGTAAAGTTACCGCCCAGTGCGGGCAGCAATCCCAGCTTCACCATCAGTTGAAAGCCGTTGCAGACACCCAGAATTAATTTTCCTGCGGAAATAAACTGGAGTAGCTCTTCAATGAGCATCTCATTTGAATCGGCAATGCGGGCGTGTAAGAAACGATTGGCGCCGGCTTTGGCCGAGCCCAGATCGTTGCCGTCTAAGAAACCGCCCGGCAGATTCAAAAAAGTATAATCCGACAGGCGCTTTTCCCCGAAGAGTAATTCACTGATATGGACGATATCAATCACATCTGCTCCGGCAAGCCGGCAGGCGTGCGCCATTTCCATTTCACAGTTGACGCCGTTGCCGGTCAATACGATTGCTTTTACTTTGCTGGTCATAAATTAAATCCTGTCTAAAAATTAAGCGGCTTTTGCCACGCGTCTTTGAGTTTGCTGATTTTTTCTTTGATTATCAATTTAC
>Ga0154766_136_pt5 | contig 8933 bp, 10 predicted proteins | sample Rifle2008BG16ft_FD_105774 | JGI IMG/M metagenome (GOLD analysis project Ga0154766, IMG submission 105774) | Deltaproteobacteria bacterium RBG_16_44_11
GGTGCGACCCAACCATTGGCAAGAATCGTTACCTGCCCCTGGCTGTCCTTAACTGCTACTATTCCACCATTGCCAATAAAAAGGCCGGTAAGGCGCACCGCCTCTTCAAGCAGTCCACCGCCGTTGCGTGACAGGTCCAGCACGATGCCATCCACCTGCCGCCGCCTGGCTTCGGCGAGAAGTCTTTTTACGTCTTCGTAACTGGACTTGTCGCCCTTCTCTCCGCCATAGAAGGAAGGAAGATCGATTACGCCGAAGCGGTAGGGCCTGCCGTTCACTTGCCGACTCTCGTAGGTGATCTTTGCCTCCTGCTCCTTCACGTCGATCTTGTCGCGTACGATGGTAACGTCGAAGCGCTCCTTGCGCTGGGCCTGCCGCAGGATCGTCAGGGTTACCCGCGTGCCTTTCTTGCCGCGGATCATGCTGACGACGTCGCGCAAATCCATGTCGATGATATCAACGGGCATTTCCCCTTCCTGAGCCACGGCGATGATTCTGTCCTTCGGCTTCAGCAGACCAGTTTTCTCGGCGCCACCTCCGGGAATCAACTCTTCAATGACGGTAAAGCCGGTGTCGCTGCTCAGAAGAGCTCCGATTCCCTCCAGGGAAAGCTTCATCGAAATCTGGAGATCCTCGAGGTCTTTGGGTGACAGGTAGCTTGTGTGCGGATCCAATGCCCCGGCAAAGGCCTCGGCAGCGGTCGTAATGAGCCGTGCAGGATTTTGCTCGACCACCCGCTTCGTCTGTAACTCATAGCGATGGATCTGCCGCTTTTTGGCTGTTGCCAGGTCAATACCGGTGGTGAGTGCATTTTCGATCTGGAATTGCACGATCTTTTTCAGGAGCCCCTGCTTTTCCGCCATTGTCTTCGGATAGGGGCGTTTGTCTACGTTGATATTCAGCTCCACCATATTGTCAGTCCGGAAGTCCGGCCCCAGAATCTTTTTGACGATGGCCTCGTTCTCCCGCGCTCGTGCGACGAGCAGGTCATACACGGGCTTAAGCGATGCGCAGTCGCCTTTTTCCGCGCTTTCGAACAGGTCCGTGAGAAGCGGTTTGAGCTTCTCCAGATCAGATTCGTACAGCAGTGTTTTAGAGGGATCAAGGCGCTTGATCATCTGGTCGATAGCGTGCATCCTGATCTCCGGGGTGGTGCTCTTCATTGCGTAGTGTTTGGCGTGGAATGCTTCCATCAGCCTGGGAAGCTGGCTGCAGGTAAGGTCTTGGGCTGCCCCGGTGCAGGAGATAAGGAGGATCATCATCAGAATCAGCGGCAGCAGAATATAGAACCTGCCCTTCGCCCCGTTAGAGAGAGCCCCCAACTCCTGTTGGGTGGTTAATGTCCTGTAAGACAGATGGCGGTTTAATGCCGTCATCTGAAATCGCAAAGCGCCCGTTGCTCTAACGGGGTTTACTCTTCTGTTGTTCATGTTCATGCTCCTTGATCTTTTAGCCGCACTGAGGAAACTAGAAACAGCGCCCAGTTAAATTGATACGATAGTTTAAAAATGTCCACTATTTTATAGACATTTACTGATGGTGGACATTTACGCGATTAATATCGCGAGGCAGCAGGAGTTTGTTTTCATATTCGGCGGTTATTTTGTTGTTTTTTTAGCCAATCCCGCGGCAAGTTGTTTGTTTCTGTTAAACTCCGCGGTGTTGACGATTCCTTTTTTAGCAGGGCTTTGCGCGGCCATATCTTTCATCTGCTGTACTCTTTCTTCACTGGGTGGGTGCGTGCTCAGCGCGTCGGAAAGGCTTCTTGTTATAGGATCCCCGCTCTGATTAGCCTTTTTCTCTACTTCCAGAAGTTTTTCATAAAATCTGCCGACCTGATTTTTATCGTATCCGGCGCCGACCGCAAGCTTAAATCCGATGCGATCCGCTTCCATTTCGTCTTCGCGGGAATTCACCAGGAATTTGTAATGCTGTGCAAGTAAGCCACCGCCGGCGCCAACAGCGCCTCCGATTAGCGCCGCTTTTGCCAGACACTCGCTATCGCCTTTATCGCAAACCAACAATCCAAGACCAACACCGGCGGCCGCGCCGATAACAGCCCCGCCGGCCGCGAATAACCATGTTTTATTGTTTTCTTTTTCCATCGTGTACATTCTCTCCGCGGCGTGCCGGGCGACAACATGGCCGATTTCATGCGAAACGACTCCAGCCAGTTCCGCTTCGTTGGAAGCCATGGCAATAAGCGGCGCGGTCACAAAAACTTTTCCGGCGGGCATCGCGAAGGCGTTTATCTGCGCGACATCAACGACCGTGAAATCATAGTGATAAGGATTGCCCTCAAGCTTATTCGCCCGGACGATTTTCATGCCGAGATTAGAAATATATTTTTGCAGTTCCTGATTTTTGGCCGAAGGATAATCTTTCTGCATTTTCGGCAGTGCTTCTTTGGTCAGGCGCTCTTCGTCTTTAACCGTCATGCCGGTTTCCTGGCCGACGTTGGAGCCCTCACGATGGCGCGAGCTGGTTGTAGTAGCGCAAGATGTTATGACAAACAACGATAATAGGATGAATATTGTAACGTTCTTTTTCATTCCGTTAGATATCTTTCTGCCCATATAAAATTTACCACCTTAAAAGATTTTTAAAGATTTTGGTACCTGAGTTATTTTACCCCGTTAGAAATAAATGGAGATTAATACATTTCTTCCATGCTTTACCATGCTCAGAGTTTATTAAAAATAAAAAGCGCACATAAGAGACTAAATCTCTAACGAGGTTCATTTCTAGCGGGATGAAAATCAGGGTATTCCGCCGCCACCATATCCGCCGGCTCCAACACCAGGATCCAGGCCTGCACCACTGGTGCCTTTTACGCTTTCGGGAATTATAATTTGCACTTTATATTTGCAATCTTCATCTTTTATGTTTTCCCAGATATTTGCTCTGTAATCTTGCGCTATGGAGACAAATCCAAAAATCTCATCGCCGGCTTTTATGGCATAATTGCTAAAGCGCGTGTAGACCTGCTTTTCCACCATGTCCAGCTCGTCAAGACTCTTTATAGCCATCTCGCGCGGGTAGTCCGTGCAAACCTTTGCGCCTTTTTTAATAAAGACTACTCCCGCAAGTGTCTTGTCCGGAATGCCTTCGGGATTGTACAGCTTTATGATACGCTCGAACTGAATGTTGGGGATGTCAGTTACTTCGTGCTTCTTGATTATAGTGCCGTATCCGCTGCAGCCGACCAAAGCCAGCATGACTAACCCGGCAAGAATAAAAATGATGAATGTAAAGGTTTTATTCATAATACCTCCAAAATGAATTTATCCCGTAGGGCAAACCTGCGGGGTGGGAAGCGTTTTAAGTGAAATTAATTTATCCTGTTGGAAATTTACCGGTTGAGAACTTCTTTCAGCTTTTGCGCTACATCTTTATCTTTAAATACTTTTTCGATGGCATCGCCCAGAGCAGTGCTTAACTGCCCACCTAGTTGTTCTTCAGAAAAAGAAACATCATCCTTGGATGACGAGCTTTCGACCTTACTTTTATATATTATCTTGCCTGTGGCTACATCCGCGAAGATAATGGTCAGCTTCAAACTAGTCTTATAAGCATGACTGAAAACTCCTCTCCAGCAGGTGACTTCCAGTTCCTCTATGTTGCCGCCGATAATAATTTTGCCGCTTCCCTTCGGCATGGTTCCTTCTTTTAGATCCCATTGCACAATCGGATCTGCAACTTTATAACCGGCTTTTTTCAAATATGCCTTAATGCCGTCAGCGACAGCCTTTGTTTGTGTAACATCCTTGGGATATACGGGATTTCTTGTATCGTCTCTTTCTCTCACCCGACCGATTTCTTTTTTATCATCCACCTGGCGTGTGTCGATGAATTCCGCCACGGAAATGACAGCATTAAGGGCTTTCCCTTCAGCTTTTAAATATGCCGGAATAACGGCCTTCGCCGCGTCATATCGCATATTAACGCTGTAAAAAATGCCGGCGGCACTGGCACAATCTGATATACCCAAACCAAAAGTTATCAAAACAAACACTGTAATTATTTTCACGACAAACAAACAATTCTTTTTCATATTTTCCTCCTTTACCCCGCCCCATTAGAGATAATGATAAGCTCTAACGGGGCTCGTTAGATGTTGAAATTATTATATACCTTCTATGATTTGTCATCCGCAACTTTGATTAAAAAATAAAAATCAGTCACAAGTTAGTTCATCCCGTTAGAGATAGGTGTAGATCATAACATATCATATATAATTTACCATCTTTGGTGCTTTTTAAATACGTAAACATAGTTCATAAGTCATCTAATCTCTAACGGGATTCATTTATAAACTTTTTTAACTATACATGACTTGCTCGTATTTTTGAAATAGAGTTCGCCGGGAACATCAGACCAATCCAACAAAGCTTCATCAATATCTGCCAACTCAAAACAAGCGTTGGTTTTGATAATCATGCGTGTAAAAATATCCTGATATAAATTACTGGCGATTTTCTTAATTGTTAATCTATATACACCGGATTCAATGCCCCTGCCATCCTTAACTGCTTTGCGTTTTCTGTTTTTACCTTTATTCCGTTCATCCTCTTCATCAGTTAATGCATTGTCCCTTCCCCAATGTAAGCGCTCCTCTGAGTTTGAATCTTGATACGAATTACTCTGCCTGGTATTGAAGTTAATAGTAGTTTCTTCAGGAGGTATGTTTGTTACAACGAGAGTGCCGTCTTTATCTGTGTGCGTGTAAATTTCCTCCCCCCAGACATTCCCGGACATCATAGACAAGGTCGTCATTAGCAAAAAAAGTAGAATAACTATTTTTACCCCGTTAGAAATCATTTTTATCCTACTGTAAACCTTACTGTTATTAGTATAAAACATACACATGGTGCAGGATACGCTATTTCATCCCGTTAGAGATAGAGATAGGGAACGATTAATTACATTCCTTCTGTAATTTACCATTCTCAGCGCTTATTGAAACATAAAAATAGTGCATAATCATTTAGGCTCTAACGGGATTCATTTCTAACGGGGTTAATCCCCGCAGTGTGTTAAACCGCTCGAATATATCCTGCCTTAAATCATCTATATACGCGTCCGGACCGTTTTCCTGCTCGACCAAAAGAGGACCCGGACTTGATATCCTTTCAAAATAACTTGAGAGGTTTTCAATAAAATTATTAAAATATTTATTTTCCTTGTAGCAAGATATTTCTTCCATAATGATGTCAATATCTGGCGCGTATCGCAGAATAAAATACATGTAATATAAATCCTTTGCTTGCTTCTTTTTATTTTCTCTATCAATAAAAACCACTCCCTTATGGTATAGAAAAGCCGAAGGTTTTGGACAATTAATAATATATGATTTGTTCGTCCTGTAAATGGCGTTCGCCGTAATTCAAAGAAGAAAGAGTTTGGAAAATTGTCTTAGGATAATTCCGGGTAATGGATTGATCCACGCCGAAATCAATATCGGCTGTGGTGACCGGACTCTTTATGAAATTCTTCCAATAAAAATTTGAATATATGTATGGCATCCAGCCGCCGACAAGCGTAAGGTCAGGCAGATAATCTTTCAGATCTTCCAAGACGTTAAAAAATATGGATTCGATTTTATCATGATCCATAAAAGTTTTTCTCTTTTTCTTCTAAGATGGTTTTAAGCTGTTCGGCTTGTTCTTGCCCGCGTGGCTGAAAATTGTAGAGATCAAGGTATAGCTGCAAATTAGAAACAACTTTATAGCCCTTTATTGTCTGCCTATTGAAGAATACGCTATCTTCGTAATACGGACGGATAATGTGAATATTGCCACCCCTTACGAGTTCCTTTAAATCCAATTTTTGTCGCAGATCCAGAATATCTTTATTGCGGTTTTGAGATTTGAAATATAAATAAATATGATCTGTTATTACAAAAGAAGTTATTAGATTAGCGCCTGAATGAAGAGTCAAGGCATACTGTTTATCTTTTAGATAATTTTTTAGTTTTGACAAAATATTTTTATCAGGTGAATAATACGTGTCGACTTCGTTTAACTCAAATTTGTATGCTGTCAGCCAATCACTGATGAGCTTTTCTCTATTTATAAGAAGCGCATAACTGGCAGGGCCGCGTTTGCTCCATTCTATGTAACCGCTTATTGCCATAGCTTCAAGTACGCCCTGAGCCATTCCTATACTTACGCCGTCGGAACCGATAAAGTCACGTGTTACCCATTTCTTCGCAGAGCAACAAAGCATCTTTCTTAAAACTAAAGTTGCTTTGTCGGCAAAAATATTTCTCATCTTTTTATTACTGATCATAAAGTTTACTTTTATTTAATGTTCACTTATTGGTGAACAATATAAGATAGGTGAACATTAATGTCAAGGATTATTTGCCTTTATTGATGCTGAATTGAACTAAGCGGCTAGGGGATGGAGTCGAACAAAAACGCCTAGTTAAGTTCATGCGACAGTTTAAAAATGTCCACTATTTTATGGACATTCATTTATAGTGAATATTTACCAGATGAATCCAGGGTTAATGAGAATTTATTTTATAGGCGAGAGAAATATTTTTGAGGCGGCCGGGAGGGCATAATCCCAGCCGCCGGTGTTTCTTTGCAAATAAGTTACTGCTTAAATGTATTTAAAACTCTATGGCCGTTTTGATACCTATAACAGCTGTATTCGGCTGTGCCTCAAAATTATAATTTTTTGCACTCCCTGTATTTGCCGTCAGCACTACATCATCATCGATAACGAATCGGGTGTATTGTCCGAAAAGTGAAACTATTAAATCAGCTTTCGGGCCGATTTTTGCCGAGATGGCCGTAACTTCCACGCCGACATTGAAAAAATAGGCGTGATCAAAGTTATCATCAACATTGAATCTAAATGCTGGATCACCGAATCCTTCCGTGTAATCTATTTTACCAAAAACAAAAGGACTGCCTAACAAAGAAAGTTTTATATCGCCGCCGAAGATTCCCGATTTAAAGCCCTGCAGAGTAGACGTTATTCCCAGCACCGGTGAAAATGTTTGCATTTTGATATCAGTCGTGTCTGTCGGTAAAGTCACCAGAGCACCTGATGTGAGCCGCGCGTTGTCAAAACTCATTTTGTGATAATCATAACGAAAACCGGCAACGGCGGAGAGATTTTTTAGAAAAGACGCGTCTTTGATAAAAGCATACGATACTAATAAATCCGCGGTATACCAGTAACGCTTATCGGTATCCCAATTTCTGACGGCAGTACCGTTATTGATCGTCTCAGCGTTTTCCTCGTCAGTTAAGGGAAACGTGCCCTTTACCCCGGCCGATAAATTTAAGCGATCAGTAAAGTTAAAGAGAAAATCGCCTGCGACGTAAATGCCGGAAAAGTTGGGAATTTCATGATCAGCCTTGATAAGGCCAGCGAGACCTACTCCATCAAGACTTTCAAATGTAAAATCTGTTTCTACGGCAAAAGCATAACCTATGCTTATAGAGGGTTTGAATCTTGGTGTCGTAGCGCCATCCGCGGCAAAAACACTCGGGGCAAACAAAACCACACAAAACAATAATAAAACTTTAATTAATAATGCCTTTTTCATCTTCTGCCTCCTTTTTTCCTTTAGTGCTTGGTTATTCGCAACAATTGGGAATTGGTTTTATTCAAATTAATTAATATTTGCAAGAAAAAATTAAGGATGAAAATGACTTAGCGGTTGCCGCCATATAGCATTTTTATAACGCGCAATTTATTTATTTCTTGACCTGTAAACATAACCCGAATATGTTGGCAAAAAATTAAAAGGAAGGAACCATAATATATGTCTATCATGACCTGGGCCAAAGACGAAACTGTGGCGATTCTTACCATGACCAACAAAGAAAACAAGCAAAATCTCGTCTTTGCCCAAACGCTAAACGCGATGCTTGACGAAATTGTTGCTGATAAATCAGTTACCGCTCTGATTATAACTTCCAATGACGAGAAAAATTTTTCACAGGGAATAGATGTTGAATGGATTATGGCAAAGTTGCAGAAAAAGGAATATCAGCCGGTGAACGATTTTATCAGCGGCATGGACAAGGTATTCAAAAAATTGCTTCTTTATCCGGTGCCGGTCATCGCGGCAATCAATGGACATGCCTACGGCAACGGCTCAATTATGTCCTGCGCCTGCGATTTTCGCTTCATGAGGTCGGACCGCGGATTTTTCTGTTTTCCGGAAGTCAATCTCGGTATACCCTTTCGTCCCGGCATGAACGCTTTTATCAAAAAGGCCGTTCCTCTTTATAAACTTTCGGAAATGCAGCTTACCGGTAACCGCTACACCGCGCAGGAACTTGAAGTGCACCACATTATATTAAAAGCATGTGATGATAAGGAAGATCTCATGACGAAGGCATTGGCTTTTGCCAAAACGTTCCAGAAGAAGCGCGGGATTTTTGGCGAATTAAAAAAACGGTTGTATAAAGATATTATTGAAATCCTGGATACACCGGTTGCGCAGAAGTCTGACGAAGCCGCTTCTCTTGCCATGTCTGATTAATAAAACTAATGTTCTAATAATTCTTTTGAGGTGGAAAAATGAAAACAGCGATTACAGAAATGTTCGGTATCAAATATCCCATTATGTGCGGCGCTATGATGTGGCTTAGCAAACCCAAGCTCTGCGCGGCAGTCTCCAACGCCGGCGGTATGGGAAATCTAACTGCCGGAAACTATGCCACGGAAAATGAATTCCGCAATGCTATTCAGGAAACAAGAAAACTCACGGACAAGCCCTTTATGGTTAATGTGACCGTCCTGCCTTCGGTACACATCACCCCGGAACATCATAAAATGTATCTGCGTGTTTGTGCCGAAGAAAAGGTGGCGGGTTTGGAAATATCCGGCACGCCGCTGGATAAAGCGGCGGGGATGGAATTAATCGATATGCTGAAAAAAGCGGGCGTCAAACTTTTTCATAA
>Ga0154766_122_pt9 | contig 8758 bp, 7 predicted proteins | sample Rifle2008BG16ft_FD_105774 | JGI IMG/M metagenome (GOLD analysis project Ga0154766, IMG submission 105774) | Deltaproteobacteria bacterium RBG_16_44_11
AATTTTCTATGCCCTGGCAGTAGCCCATCTCCTCCATCATTTCCAGATCAAAATTAGTGCGCTGCTCCAGGCGCTGCGCTTCCAGCAGTTTGTTTTGTTCTCTGTATTCAGCCAGCGTCAGCGCCAGTTCCGCCCGTATATCGGCCGTCGCCCTTTTCAGATTATCCTGCGTGGTCACATAGTGGCGGCCCGGATAAATTGCCGTTTTGTTAACGGCTCCTAATTTTTTGCCGCGCAACGGATCAATAAGTGTCATTGCTTCGATGGTATCGCCGAAAAATTCCACCCGCAGTGCCTGCTCGTCTTCGTAAGGAGGAAATATTTCCACTACATCGCCGCGCACGCGAAAAGTGCCGCGATGGAAATCAATGTCATTGCGCTCATATTGAATTTCCACCAGCCGGTGTAAAAGTTCTTCCCGAGGAAAATCTTTGCCCACTTCCAGTTGCACCAGCATCCCCAGATATGCTTCGGGCGAGCCCAAACCATAAATACAGGATACACTGGCCACAATAATGACGTCACGCCGGGTCAAAAGCGAATGTGTGGCCGCATGGCGCAGTTTATCAATCTCTTCATTGATGGCCGAATCTTTTTCGATATAGGTATCAGTCGTGGGCAGATAGGCTTCCGGCTGGTAGTAATCATAATAACTGACAAAATATTCCACAGCATTTTGAGGGAAAAGGCCCTTGAATTCTTCATACAGTTGTGCCGCCAGTGTTTTGTTATGCGCGATAATCAATGCCGGACGCTGCACGCGTTCGATTACATTGGCAATCGTAAAAGTTTTACCGGAACCGGTAACGCCCAGAAGCACCTGATGCTCTTTTCCTTCTTCCAAGCCTTTTACCAAATTGGAAATTGCCTGCGGCTGGTCTCCCGCCGGGACAAAATCAGTTATCATCGAAAATTTTTCCATACTGTTCATCACAAATAAAACAATATTTAGTGTCATTGCCTGGCCTGACCAGGCAATCCAGTTAACGTATTATCATTTCTCTATCTCAAGAATAAAGTCATTTGCAAGGTCACGCCACTCAGGATTTACTTTCTCAATAAGCTCTAATTTCCATTTTTTAGTCCACCTCTACGGCCGGGCAATGACAAATTAAAATAGCACAGTTTACCAACACACCATAATTGAGTATTCACAATTTACAGGGCTGTTCAAAAATGTCCCCCTACATACACGGGGCGCGGCAGATGCAAGGCCCCCAAACCTTACATATACCAATTTGATTTCATCAGGCTACCACGACGGCGATGATTACCTTCTTACGTTTTTTACCTTTTCAGGGCTGTTCAAAACGGCCCAGATACGCGACGCGCAAGGCCTTCGGAGTGAGACGTATTTTGGATATACGTCGCAGCGACGAAAGGCCGAAGCGCAACAAAGTAGATGAGTTGTTTTCAGCAACCCGCTCACAGGAACAGCACCGGTTCCCGCAGTATTGCCTCCCTCGCCCGATAAGCGCACGCGGCAATTTCCGGATATGTATCTTTGAGCGCGGCGATCTGCCGCAGATTATCCGCCGTGCGCAAAACCAGTGTAGCCATATCGCCTTCGGCAATCCCTGTTATCTTAATCACCGTATCCCAACCCCTTCCCTGCGCCCAGTAATACATGGCCATACCCGCTGAAGGATAAAGTTTGGCGCTGGCAAACCCCGCCTTTTCAAGACGGTGTGCCAACGGCCGTACTGTTAATAATATTTTCTTCAGCGCCTGTGTTAGTTTCGGCGGCATATCTTTTACGGGAAGCTTTATTTCATCGTCACGATCATAGGCGAAAACAGCAACAAGCGCAGCCAGTATTCTTTCATTTTCTTCCGGAAAGGCATTTTCGCGCAGACACTGCGCCACCAACAACGGGTGATCCAAGCGCAGGCGGGAAGCCCAATGTCCGTCGCCCGTGAGTTTTCCCGTGTCATCAACAAATCCTTCTTTCTGTAAAAATTTCAAGTGGCGCGAAAAATCTTCCCAGAGATATCTGGCGGCAGAAGTTGACTGCTTACCTTCTGTATTTTGCTGATAGGCCGCAAGCGACCTATCGAATATCTTCCGGACATCTTCCGGCGTTTGCGATAAGAGCAAATTTAAAACCATCGCGAAATCATTTTTCAACCGGCTTAGAATGTCCTCAGGCGCGGCAAAAAGTAAACGGCGGATATGGTTCAAATCCATAAATCTGCCGCTGACCGCCAGCATGAAACCGATTTTATCTTGACCACGGCGTCCCGCCCGGCCGGTCATCTGACGAAATTCTGTTGCTGAAAGCTGTTGAAAATCATGACCATTGAACAGATCGGAATTAAAAAGCACGATGGTGCGCGCCGGAAAATTTACGCCGGCAGCAATTGTCGATGTGGCGAAAATTACGCGCAGGTGTCCCCGATTCATCATTTCTTCCACCAGGAGTTTCCAGGCCGGTAATTGTCCGCCATGATGCGCGGCCAGTCCCGCCGCTCTCAGCGCTTTTAACTGACGGTGATTTTCCAATGAGGGGAAACGATCCAGAAGCTCATATAACGCATCATCGAATTCGGAAGAGTTTGCCAACGGCGGAAGCGCCGCGCGCGCGTTAAGAGCCGCATCACATTCGGCACGCGCTTTCAAAAAAAAGATGGCCGGCAGAAGGTTGAATCTTTCCAATACCCGGATAATGCCGCCGTAATCCGGCATACGTCTGCCCCCATCTTTTTGCATGCATTCAAAAACCGGTTTGGCAACTTTTTTCCCTTCTAGAAACGGATAAATACAGCCGGATGGATGCAGGAATAGAGGATACAGCGGCACAGGGCGGTTTTCTTCCCGGACCACTGTGCACGGTTTTTTTCGGATGGACTCAAGCCATCGGGCAATTTGCTCGCCGTTACCAATGGTCGCCGATAAAAGCAGCAGATTCACCCGCACCGGAAGGTAAATCATGATTTCTTCCCAGACCACGCCGCGATCGGCATCGCCCAGAAAATGCGCTTCATCCAGAATGATCAAATCGCAATTCAGATCAAAGCCCTGATGCATGGCATCGTAGAGCTGATTACGTAGTATTTCCGTGGTGCCGACGATAATCGGCGCTGCGGTATTCTCTTTGGTATCTCCCGTGATAATACCGACATTTTTCGGATCAAAATGCAGGCCGAATTCCACCCATTTGGAATTGGAAAGAGCTTTCAGGGGCGAGGCGTACCAGGCACGCCCTCCATTTTCCATCACGGATAAAATGGCTTCCCGCGCTATCCAGGTCTTGCCGGAACCAGTAGGCGCGATCACCAGGCAATCATTTTGCTTGATGGCGTCAAGAGCTTTGAGTTGAAATTCATCAGGCACAAAAGGCGCGGGATATGGTTTCCCGATCTGCGCCAGAACGCTTTTGAGCTGGGGCGCGATTTCCGGATTCATATGCGTAAAAGGCTTTTTCCTATCGGATTTATGGCCGGTAAATTGGCGTTTGCTTTTATATGTTTTGCTTTTACGTCTAATTTTTGATTGCATTATATTTTTGTTTTACCACAAACCACATTAATGGTAAAGGATGCGCCTGACGGCTATGTAAAAAATCCATATGCTTCGTTGCGCCGCATACACCGCCACTGCGGCGTACGTAAAAAGTACGCCTCGTTCCGCTGTCTTTGCGCGCCTTGCCTTTGAAATTTTTACAAAGCCGTTATCAACATTTCTCAGGAAGTCTTAAAGTTTTTTGAGAGAGTTTTTTAATGAAAATGAACAAAGAAAAAATTTTCTGGGGTTGGTATATCGTCGCGGGCGCATTTTTTGTAATGGCGGTAAATTACGGTGCCCGCTATTGTTTTGGTATTTTTGTCAAACCATTGTCTATTGAATACGGCTGGTCGCGTTCAGTAATATCTATGGCCGCGACAATTAATATGATCGTTTATTCAATAGGCGCTATTTTTGTCGGCCGTATGCTGGATAGAATTGCCCCGCGCTGGATTATAACCGCGGGAGCCGCAATTGCCGCGACAGGGTATATTTTAACCGGTTTCGCTAATACTCCTGTCAGTTTATATTTAACTTACGGTTTACTTGTCGGCCTGGGTGCAACGGGCATGGGTGTTGTTGTATGCAGCTCTTCCGTCGGCAAGTGGTTCATCAAAAAACGGGGAATGGCCATCGGCATTGCCACCATGGGTATTAGTTTTGGAACGATGACTCTTACCCCTCTGTCCGGCTATATCGGTAAATATTTCAGCTTGAGACTTGGACTGGTTATCCTGGGAATCATCACATTACTTGTTGGAATCGTAATATCTCAAATATTGATGCGCAAAACACAGCCGGAAGCATATGGTATTCTGCCCGACGGTGATAAAACACCTCTGCCCGGTCAAATTCCGGTTGTTCCTGCTATAACTCCAGTCTCCACTCGAACTATGTTTCGTGATTTACGCTTCTGGACCATTGCCGTCAGCCATGGCTTAACCGTCATGGTGATCATGTCTATCTTTGTTCACCAGGTCGCTTATGCTATCGACAACAACATCGACAGCATTGCCGCGGCCACGTCTCTTGCCGTTATCAGTATAACTGGATTTTTTGGGCAGTTTTTCTTTGGCTGGCTTTCCGACCGTTTACACGATCCAAAATACGCTTATTTTCTGGGCATAATTTTTCTGCTTATGGGTGTGATTCTACTTTATAACACGCATAGTGTCGGCAGCCTTTATTTATACGCCGTTATTTACGGTTTCGGTTACGGCTGTCTTGCCCCTATTCTGCCTATTCTCGCCGCCGATCGTTTTGGCCGTCATGTTCTTGGTTCGATTTACGGCCTGCTCACATTTTTTATCGGTGTCGGTGGAAGTATCGGACCTATTTTGGGAGGCATTATTTATGATAATTTTGGATCATACCACTATTTATGGATCATCAATATTGCGGTATTAACTACTATCTCCATAGTTATCCTGACCTTAAAAAAAGGTAACCCGTATAAATCCGCCCCACCTTCCGGTTAAATACTTTATTCTATTGTCCCTGAATATTTAACGTTTTATTCAATATTTAGAAACTATTTCTTATCATCAGCTAAAAAATACTAATGACAACAATCTAATATTATATAATTATATCTTATACTTATAATTATTTGCTGACTGTCGGATATGTTTGGCATGTTTCTTTCATATAAAATTATCCAAAGACCGATTTCAACAGCATGTATATAAGGAGGATTGCGGTTATGAAAAAAACAATACAAACAATACTTTTAGCGGCTTTTGTACTTTTTACCACGGCGTCTTTCTGCTACGCGGAATTTAGCGTTACAGGAAATAATGCTTTTCCTTTCTTTCATCTGGGTTGTTTAATAATCGGCGGGCTAATCATTGTTTCGCTAAAGAAAAAATATTCCAGATTATACTTGAGCGAAGCTATCGGATCATTTGCCCTGTATACTGTTCTGGTTGCTCTTTTTACCGTACCGGTAGTTGACGCTTTAAAAACTTTTATAAACTAACCCCTCTCCTTCTAAGCTATAACCGTAAAAACCCCGTTTAAACTCTGGCGGGGTTTTTATTAATGAGACTCAAATTTCAGGAACGCAGTGAACAACCTAAAGGTCACACGCTGAAATTTGTTAGTCGAATTATCCCGCAAAGCGAAGCGACGCGGGATTACCGACACCATTTATAGTGATTTAAGTCATTCAGAATGTTTCTATGAATCAGCATCAATCAGCTCGGTCAAACGCCGGGAAACCGATTCGGCGAACTTTTGCAGAAGGTCTGTTTCCATATCAGGTTCATAACGATCCGCTGCGGCATCACCATTATTCCAGCTTCCCACAATTTCGTCGTTCACTTTAAACGGAACCAACGCTAACGACTTAACAAAATATTTATTTCTCGAAGGCAAGAGCTTGTAGTATGGCTGTAAATCTTTATTGACTAAAACGGGCTTAATTCCTGGGGGAAGAATCTGGCTGAAGAGTTCCGGCGTGATTACACTAAGTCTGTTTTTTAAAATATTCGAAGATTTTATTGCCGCGATAATGGGCGCGCCTTTTTTGGTATTCATTAGAGTTAGCCAAACAAAAGGGACTTTAAATTCATTTTCTATTCCCGTAAACAGCGTTTCAAAAAAACCGGCGATATCCCGGGAAGCGGGCAGTTTTACCTCTATCCTATTGAATCGTTCGGCAATTTCTTCATTGCCGCGCTTAATTTCTTCTTCCTTGTTCATTTACAATTTCCTTTACCACTCGGCAAAAATAATAACATGATCGGAAGGCTTTTGTGCCAATCTGGATTCTAAATCAATAATGCAGCTTTTCGATTTTATGGCCAATGATTTTGTCGCCAGGATATGATCCACACGCCAGCCCATATTTCGACTTACGGAATCCCTAACCCGATAATCAAAAAAAGTGTACTGCCCCGGTTCATCCGGATGATGCTGCCGGAAGATATCCACCAAACCCCAGGATTTAAGTTCTCCATAAGCTTTCCATACTTCCGGATTAAAAGAAACATGCCCGAAAATTCTTTTCGGATCATGCACGTCGATATTTTCCGGGGCAACATTAAAGTCACCGCATAATATCAGCTTATCCTGAGTCTGAAAATTATTCTGGAGATATTTTTTCAAACGTCCCAGCCAGGCTAGTTTGTAAGCAAACTGCGGACTTTCCACTTCCTGTCCCTGCGGAATATAAACGTTTAAAATAATCAAGTCGTTAAAATGCGCAATCACCAGGCGGTCAGGATCTTCAGGCTCACTATTCAGGCCAAAATTTACTTTTTGCGGTTTTTGCTTAGAGGCAATAGCCACACCATTGTATTGTTTGCTACCTTTGAATACTACTTGATACTCTAATGCTTCAAATTCTGCCGCGGGAAACTTGGCGTCTTCAACTTTTGTTTCCTGTATGCAGAAATAATCGGGTTTATTTTTCTGAAGCCAGGGCAAAACAATATGCAGGCGGGAGCGGATGGAATTTACGTTATAACTGGCTATTTTCAAATTAAATACCCTTCAGTAATTATAACAAATCAAATTCTTTTTGCATTTTTTTAAAACGATTTTTGGCAAAGGCCATTCCCAGTGCCGGAGATAGGCGGTTCAACCACCATAATAATTTCCAGAAAGACGGCACAATAATTATCGCCCTGTTTTTTGCAACTGCGTTTAACGCTTTTTTGGCAAGCACATCAGGTGCCATCGGTTTTAATTCTTCCCACATTTCGCAAAGTTTTTCTTGGGGAATATTCATGTTTATTTTGCCGTATTTGCCGCCTTCCAGAATTGGCGTACGAATAACACCGGGACAGATTACGCTGACGCGTATTCCCATATGGGCTGCTTCTGTGCGCAGTGATAGCGAAAGTCCTACTACGGCATGCTTGGTTGCCGCATAGGCTACATTTACCGGGTTAGGCATAAGCCCCGCCATGGAAGCCGTATTGACAATGTGTCCGAAGCCCTGCTCAATCATGATAAAGTATGCCGCCTGGATTCCATTGACTACACCGCGAAGATTGATATCGATAATTTTGTTCCAGTCGGAAATTGTGTAATGATTAGCGGTGCAGCCGATTGCTATTCCCGCATTATTGAAGATATAATCCAGCCTTCCTGTGCGATCAAAGGTCTCCTGTACCAACCTCTCCATCGCGGGAAAATCCGTTACGTCGAGGTTTACAGCCTTAGCCTTACCGCCCGAATCTCGGATTTCTGAGGCGACATCTTCTGCCATTTCAATTTGAAGATCAGCCAACACCACCTCACAACCACGTCTGGCCAACTCTTGCGCCAGGGCTTTACCAATGCCTGAAGCTCCTCCGGTGACGATGGCTGTAGCACCGCCATAAATTCTAATTTTTTTATTTAATTCCAAAATATTCCCTCCAGGCATTAATGACTAATTTCAAAATTCCGGATTTTAATAAGAGTATTATTTTCCCCCATAGTTTGTCAATGAATTACATGTATTTGTAATCTCTGATTACTATACCCTTTAACCTGCTATGATTTTCGTTGACATGAGCATAGCGTTACCCTATAAACATCAATACTTCATCTTATAATAATAAGGAGATATCGTTATGAAAAAAACATACATTATTTTTACGGTATTATCATTTTTTGCTCTCTCGATTTTAGGCTGTGGCGGTGATGATTCGTCCAAAATTAAGGTAGGCCTCATTGCCGAATTGACTGGTGATATCCCAGCCGTTGGAGCTTCCTGTAAAAACGCGGCCAAAATGGCTGTTGCCGAAATTAATGATGCCGGAGGTTTTCAGCTCGGCGAAAAAAAATATAAAGTAGACTTAATTATTGAAGATAATGCCGGCAAGGCCGATCAATCCGCCTCCTCCGCGCAGAAACTCATCACCCAAAAAAAAGTAGTGGCAATAGTGGGGCCGAATGCCAGCCGTTATGTCCTGCCCGCCGCGGAAATTGCCGAAACGAGTAATGTTGTCCTCATTACACCCTGGTCAACAGCGCCGAAAGCTACTCTTGATTCCAAAACAGGCGCATCTAAAAAATATGTCTTTCGTTCCTGTTTTATCGACCCTTTTCAGGGTCAGGTTTTAGCCAAGTTCACTCTGGATAATCTTAAATTAAAAAAAGCCGCCGTGCTCTATGATGTGGCTTCGGAATATAACAAGGGTATTGCTGAGATTTTTAAAGAAGTTTTCGAGAAGAACGGTGGTAAAATAGTCGCCTTTGAAACCTACACCACCAATGACAAAGATTTCTCATCACAATTGACGAAAATCAAGAAAGCGGC